>ERZ808252.903-NODE-903-length-25019-cov-5.544264_pt1 | contig 25019 bp, 22 predicted proteins | sample MGYA00521242_ERZ808252 | MGnify/ENA primary metagenome ERZ808252 (study PRJEB31516, sample SAMN03275581) | gut metagenome | biome: mammalia-associated habitat; material: feces | host: Papio cynocephalus | place: Kenya | collected 2012-08-07 ...
GTAAACTACAAAGATTTCCCCGGTATGATAAAAATAGACCTCTTGATACAATATGGTGTCAGGAGGTTTTATTAATATGATAAGTAAGAAATATTCTGCACAATATAAAATATCACTAGTTGAAGAATACTTTAGATTAAAATTGGAACAGCCCAAGTTATCAATAGCACAATTTGCATATAATAACAAAATAGCCGATTCAACATTTAATGATTGGATTATAAAATATAAAAGGCAAGGAATTGGATTTTGTAATATTACTACTGAAATAAAAAAATTAGATTCGATAGAAATAATAGATTCACAGCCTATTGGATTGTCTAAAATTAGCATGATAGATGATGAAAATACACCAATGTCTATAAATAAAGTTAGAATGAAATATAATGGTGCAATCATAGAGTTTGATGAGTCGTTATTAGAAAGAATATTTAAGATATTAAAATCATGGTAGATTTAAAAATGATAAGGGATATATATTTATATCCAGATACAGTTGATTTTAGAAAAGGAATACCAGCTCTATTAAATTTAATTTTGACTTTTTATAAAGAGTATGAAGTATTAGATTGTATATTTGTTTTCTTTGGAAGGAATAAAAAACAAATAAAGATGATAGAGATTAATAAAGATGGAACATGGCTGTATGAAAAACGAATAAATGAAGGAAATTTTATATTTCCAACGTTTAATGAAAATATAAAGATTGATAAAAAGCAATTAAAAATAATACTAGATACGATATCTCCAACAAAAAAAAGAAATATTTCCTAAAAATATCTGGTAATATTTCTTTTTTTATACTATAATTGTAGTGTATAATATCACTACAATAAGAGGAGAAACATATGTATCCAGAATGGCTCAAAAAATATAAAACAAAAGGGACTTCAATAAAAGAAATAAATGGTAGTTATTATCTTTATAGTGTGACATCAAAAAGAGTTAAAGGGAAAGACTATCCTACATCAATACAAAAATATATTGGGAAAATAACAAATGAAGGAATAATTAAACCGATGAAAATATCATTCATACCAGGTATTGATAAGATAATTTATTTAGGTGACGAATTAAATATCGATTCTAAAAATAAAAGAAGATTAAATAAAATAGCTGCAATAAAGCAAGATGATATCTTTTATGTTGGCAAACTTAATAATAGTGAAATTGCACTTATAAAAAAATATTATGCTTATGATAATGGAAAGGTATATAAGAATTAATATGGAAAATATGAATAATAGTGAACTTTTAAAAATTATTGAGCAATTAAAAAAAGAAAATAAAGAAAAGGATGAAATGTTAATAAAAAAAGATAAAGAGATTCAAAAACGTGATAATAGAATCTTAGTTTTAGAAGCTGAAAAAAGAAAATTAAATATAAAAATTGAAGCTTTAATTGCAAAGTATGAAGATAAATTACAAGTGAACAGAAAGATATTAGCTGATACATATGCATCAAAAAGCGAAAAAACACCAAAAGAATATTTCTCAATAAACGAAGTGGAAGTAATAGAAGAAAAAACAAGAAAGAAACCCACCGAGAGATTCATTGAAGAATTAAAAGGACTTCAAAGTGAAGTTGTGATTTTAGATTATGACTTTGTAGCAAATGAAGTTGACAGAGCTAATGTAAAACCTTTTGGTAAGGATGAAACTTATAAAATTGAGATGAAGCCATTATCATACAAAGTAGTTAAAATAGAAAGACCAAAATATAAAGATAAAGAGCATATATATCAAGCTATTTCAAATGATCCTTATCCACACTCGCCACTTACTTCATCACTTGCTGCTAATATAATAGAAATGAAGTATAACTTAGGTGTTCCATTATATAGATATGCAAAATATATGAATGCCTTTGGATTAAATGTCTCACCGCAAGATTTGAGTAACTATGTTATGAAAACGATGGAATTATTAAATCCATTGTATTTAAAACTAGAAAAAGCACTTATCAATACTCCATATAAGGTTATACATGGTGATGAGACAACATTAGAAGTTATTGATTCTATAAAAACAAAATGCTACATGTTTGTTTATACAACTTCTTTTTGGGATAATGCAGTATATATTTATAAATTTAGTGAAACCAGGAAAATTGATAATACAATTGAATTATTAAATGATTTTAATGGTTACTATGAGTGCGATGGATATCCAGGATATGATGCATTACCAAACAAAGTTTTAGGAAAAATCAAAATTCAAAGATGCTGGGCACATATTAGAAGATATTTTAATGATTGCATAAAAAGTATAGCTAAATCAAAAAGAGATCAATCTATAGCTTTTAAAGTGTCAAATAAAATAAATGAGATGTTTAAATATGAAAGTATGATGAAAGATAATGAGTATTCTAAATTTGAAATTGAAGAATTTAGAAATGGTAATGAATATCAAAAAGTAATTCAAGAAATAGATAAGTTAATTCTTAATATAGATTATGGAAGTAATTCAATGTTAAAGAAAGCAGTTGAACATTATAAAAATGATAAAGATGAGCTATATACCTTTTTAGAAAACGGGTATATAGATATTTCTAATAATTTAGCTGAAAGAACTGTGAAACCTTTTGTTATCGCAAGAAAGAACTTCATGTTTTGTAAAACATCGGATGGGGCAGAAGTGACTGGTAAATTATTTTCAATAATTCAAACAGCACGTGCTAATGGTATAAAAACTGAAGAATATCTCAAATATGTGATTGATAATATAAATAAAAAAGATATAAATGAGCTTCTGCCTTGGAGTGAAAATATTAAAAATAAGTTTATGATTTAATATATTCCCGGCACTTCACGTTACTTTTTATAAACACTCATATGGGAATTAAAAAATCCCCATATAAAGCCGGGAATATTTTTACGTGCAAACTGTCTTTTTATGGTGGGGAAATTTTTGTAGTTTACTAGCAATATCATCTTAAATCATTTAAACTAATTTGTACTAAACTGTGATTTATACGCATTAAAAGCTTGAAAAAATGCCGGGGGGGGTATATAATTTAGCTATCTTTTCAAGGAGATTTTTTATATGAAAAAAACTAAATTCATGCCACTGCTTTCATGTTTATTAATTTTAACTTCATGTTCTAAAAATGTATATAATAGCACTTCATCAATTTCAAGCTCTACATCCACTTCAACTTCAACAAGTGAACCTGAAATAACTGATGATGATTTATATGAATATATAAGCGATGATGACACTGAATCTGTAGCATTAACTAAAGTTTTAGATAAAGAAATTGTTGAATTAGTAATCCCTGAAACAATTAATGGTAGAGAAGTTTTTTATGTTAGAGAAAATGCTATAAAAGATTTGCCTAATTTAAGAAAATTAGTCATACCAAAAAACATTGTTTCTTTTAATGTTTTAAATTTGCAAAATTGCCCTAATCTTGAAACTATTGAAGTCAGTGAAGATAATCCTCGCTATGTAGTTGAAAATAATTGTTTATTAAATAAGGAAAAGACAACATTGGTAAAAGGAATTAAAACCTCAATTATTCCAGATACAGTCACATCAATTAATTATTATGCATTTTCGTATTGCGATATTAAAAGTGTTAAACTTCCAAAAGGTGTCACATCATATGGTAATTATTTTGATCACTGTTATCAGCTCAATGATTTTCAAATTGATCCAGAGAACACAAAATTCTTTTCTCCAGCCGGTTCAAATTGTTGGATGGGTACTAAAAAGGATGAAGATGGCAAACTATGTACATTTATATATGATATTTTTAAAGATGGTCATATACCTGAATCTGATACAGAAATCAAAGTTGACAATAATGGAATGTGCTATGGAAATGTTGAAGAACTTTATATTCCAAAAAATTTAAATACTGATAATAGTGGTACAATGAATGGAACTGTTGATACATCATTTGGCTCATTATATAATGTTAAAAAATTGACAGTCAGTAGTGAGAATCCATATTTTAGCACAGTTGAAGGTAGCGGCTGCTTATTATATAGAAAAAATTCAATTACTAATTATGAAGTGTATAAGTTGTTATATAAAAATATAGTAATACCTGAAGGCGTTACTAGAATTACAAATAAAGGTAATGGTAGATCTAATTATTGGTCAAGAATGTTGGAACATGTTGAAACTATTCATTTTCCAAAGACTATGCAATATGTAAATGTACAGGAAGGTTTAAATAAATCGACTCTAAAAGAAATGACAATTGCTGAAGGCAATGAGAACCTTTTTATAAAAAATAATTGTTTAGTTAAAAAGGAAGATAATGGAAATAACCTACTTTTGGCTGCTAATAATGCGTCGATACCTGAAGAAGCAACATATATTTATAGTTATGCATTTTCTGGTACTGATATTGAAAAAATATATATACCTAAGAATTTTTATTATGGAGGAAATATTGCTGCTTGTTTTGAAAATTGTAATAATTTAAAAAGCATTGAAGTTGATCCTGATAATAAATATTTTAGGGCTTCTAATAATTGTTTATATTTTAAAAGTGAAAACGCAGTAGTCATGCTAGTAGGTGATGCAAGTATTGAAGAAGGTATTGAAAAATTTGGAAATTATTCTTATTCCTATACACGTGCAGGTTCTACAGGACTAACTAGTTTAAAAATACCATCAACTTTAAAATCAATAATTTATCAAGCATTTGAAACTAACTATCATTCAGGCTTAATTTCATATAATACTGAAGAAAATCGTTCTAAGTTTCCATCAATTTTTGATTTGTCTAATACAAATATTGAAGTAATTGGTGACAGTTCACTATATGGTAATTATAATTTAAAAAAGATTCTCTTACCATCAACTTTAACTGCTATTAAAGGTTTCGCATTTGGTAGTACAAATATTTTTTCCTTAGAAATCCCTGATTCAGTTAAACAAATTGATTCATATTTTGTAACTGGCTGTTATTCACTTAGAAAAATTGTTGTTCCAAATCTTGATACAATAAATGCTAATATGTTTACTGGTGCTTATAATTTAACTGATGTCACATTCAAGATGACATTACCAAGATTTAAAAAATTAATAACTTCTTCAAGTGGTGATAATTATTTAAATACGTTACTTAAATCTTGCACTTTATTAAAAACAATTAAATTTCTAGAATATGAAGGAAGTTCAAGATACATTGAAGTTGATGTAGATAAGATATTTTAAATAAAAAAAAGCTGTTAATATCATATTAACAGCTTTTTTTCTAATCGTTTGACTTTAATTATTTTTCGTTCACTTGTCCAAGATAGTCAATATCAAGTATTTTAACTAAGACAGCAGGTTCTTTACCAGTTTCTTTAACAATCATTTTAAATAATTTATCAGATGCTTTTTTCTCAGCGTCAAGAGTGGAAAAATGATTTGCTCCTAAAAAAGTGGTGATGATTGAATTTAATAAATCAGACATTTTAGCAAGAAGTTGTTCATTGTCTTTTAAATATAAAAAACCTCTCATCTGAATATCAGGTGATGATACTATTCTTTTAAGTTTAGATGAAATAGTAACACCGATAATGACAATTCCACCATCAGCCATTTTTTGCCTTTCAACAATTGCTTGCTCTTTTACATCACCGACAGATGAGCCATCGACCATCACATCACCGCATTTGATAGTATTGATCTTTCTTGAAGCATTGCCGTCTTTATCAAAGGCAAGTTGCATACCATTGTCAAAAACAAAAGTATTGAAGTGATTCAAACCGATTCCTAAATCAATTGCAATTTTAGCATTCTCCATCAAGAGTCGATACTCACCTTTGACTGGTAAATAATATTTAGGTCTAAATAAAGAGATCATCATTTTTAAATCTTCACTTTGTGCATGCATTGATGAAATTTCTTTTCTAGTGAGTGTTAAAACTTTACAATCAGTTCGATAAATAGTATCGCAAGCATCAGTGTAGATGATTTCAGTACCTGGAACTGAAGGTGATGAATTTATCCAGTAATCTTCAGGTAAAACTTGAAGTGAGGCAACATTTCCATAACAAATATCTTTACAAAGTTTAAATAATTTCTCACCATTGCTGGTTACTAAGACGATAAGGGATGAGTTTTTAACAGTATTTACTTTTGAAAGTGGAATGAGAAGTTCACTTTTAAAATTGAATGCTTTAATATCAAACATCGCATTAAAGAAATCAACTTGTTCTTGATTTGCTAAGACAACATATTTATTAAATCTCATTGCAAGATTGAAGACTTCTTGGATGTTAAAAAAGTTTTGTGAATATAAAGATATAAATATTTTACCATCTTGATTTTCAATAATTGGTTTAATATGTGATGTGATTCGATGATTTGGTGACGCAATTCCTTTTTTAGAAGCTGATTCACTTTCAGCAATAAGTAAGAAAGTTTTCTGCATCTCAGATATTCTTGCGACTTTTGGTAAATCAAATTGAAAACCTTTAAGTGGTGAATAATCAGACATAAAATCACCAGTATAAACAATGTTACCCCACTTGGTATTTAAAGCAAATCCAAATGAATCAGCAACTGAATGAGTGGTTTGGAAAAAGTCAAAAGTATGTGAACCAATATTGACAGTTGATGATGGTAAAACATCAATAAAACGAGCATGATCTTTAAAATGATTGCGATTACCAATAGAAGTTTCAATGATAGTCCTTGTAACTTTAGAACAATATATTGGTGCCCTTAATTGTTGAAGAAGATAAGAAATAGCTCCATATTGATCATCATGGCCATGTGTGATTATTATTCCTCTTACTTTGTTTTGAATTTGCCTTATATAATCAAAATCAGGAATTATTGAATCAATACCTGGAATATTTCTTGTTGGATATTTTAAACCACATTCAATGACATAAGCATCATTTTCAACTTCAATAACCAAACAATTTTTACCCATTTCATCTAAGCCACCAAGTGAAGTGACTTTAATCGGTAAATAGGGATTTGCAGCATTATTATTTGTATTAGTTAAATTATTATTATTAGTTTGACTATTATTTATCATAATTACCTCCTATAAATTTATATCAAGAAGTACAGGGCAGTGATCTGAACCATATACATCATTTAATATCTGTGCACTACTAACTTTATCAATAAGACATTCGCTCACTAGATAATAATCGATTCTCCAACCTGCATTATTAGCTCTAGCATTTCTTAAATAAGACCAGTATGAATATTTTCTTTCATCATTATTAAAATATCTGAATGTATCAATAAGACCTATTGATAAAAGTTTCCTAAATTTATCTCTTTCTTCATCAGTAAAGCCAGCAGAATGATGATTGGATGATGGATTTTTTAAGTCTATTTCTTCATGAGCAACATTTAAGTCACCAGTAACTATAATTGGCTTTTTCTTTTGTAAATCAATCAAATAGTTTCTCAATTTATCTTCAAATTCCATTCGGTAATCAAGACGTTTTAGTTCCTCTCCTGAATTAGGGACATACAAGGTGACTAAATAAAAATTATTAAATTCAGCTGTTATTACCCTACCTTCATCATCATATTCATTATTATGTAAGCCATATGTAACGTTTATTGGCTTTTTATTAGTTAGTATAGCAGTACCAGCATATCCTTTTTTATTTTTTGAAACTGTCCAGTATGGAGTATAGCCTTCTTTCACATATGGAAATGAAGTGTGTTCTTTTTCAGTCAGTTTCAATTCTTCAATAGAAAGAATATCATAATTATATTTTTCAAGTTGATCAGTTAAATTTTTATTCATATAAGCTTTAACTGAATTCATATTAAATGAAATGAGTCTCATGTTTATTTTTCTTCTCCATCATTTGTTAAAATAGCACTATATTTATCGATTCTTCGATCTCTAAATATACCCCAAGTGCTTCTCTTTTCTTTGATTTTTTTAAAGTCATAACATGAAGTTATGAATTCTTCTTTATCTCTGCTGCATTTTTTTAAAATATTTCCTTCTTCATCTGTCAAAAAACTTGAACCATAGAAAGTCATTGTTGAATCAATATCATCTTCTTGACCAATTCTATTTGAACAACAAACAGGAATGATATTTAAAGCACTTTGCCCAATCATTGCATTTTGCCAATGTTTTGAAGTATCATTTTTTAAAACTGGTTCACTTCCAATAGCAGTGGGGAAAAATAACATATCGGCACCTTTTAAAGTGAGGATTCTTCCAGTTTCTAAAAACCATTGATCCCAACAGATAGCTATACCTAAATTTCCAAATTCAGTATTGAAAACTTTAAATCCAGTATCACCAGGAGTGAAGTAAAACTTTTCTTCATAACATTGACCTGTTGGAATGTGAGTTTTACGATATAATCCAAGTTTATTACCATGATTATCAATAACGCATAATGAATTGTAATATGAATTATTCTTTTTTTCAAAAAAAGATATCGGTAATACTACATTATATTCTTTAGCAACTTTAGAAAAAGTATCAAGAGTTTTTGATTTATCATATTCCTCTGCAAAACTAAAACGATTGTAGTCTTCAATTTGACAAAAATATTTTCTTTCAAATAATTCTTGAAGCAATATGATATTGCTATAATCTTTTTCTTTAGCTTTTTTAATTAAATTGATAGCTTTTAAAATATTTTCATCATAATTATCTGAACATGACATTTGAGTTGCAGTGACATTAACCATTGAGCTTGGCCTCCATTAAGAAATTGTAACAATCAGAGTAGGGAATTTGCATCGTGATACAATGGATATTTCCACCACCAAGAAGGATATCTCTTGAGTAAATTGGAATTATTTCTTTTGTATCTTTATAGAAGTCTTTTAATATTTTACACGCTATTTTATCATTTTCATCGTTAAATTGTGGAACAATAACAAATTTATCACTTTGATAAAAATTTAAATATGATGGAGCAAGAGGTGAATTTAATAATCTATTTTTAGAATTCTTATTGATTTGTAAATCAATTGTATCTTCTTCTTGCATATACATCTTTTTAGGAAATGGAATTTTGATAATATCAAATGGATTACCATCTTGATCTTTTTGTTTAAGTAAGAAATTATAGTTTTCAACACTTCTTAAATGTTGAACATCATTTTCATCTTCTTCATAAGCTAAAGCAATTGTTTTGCTATCTAGAAAAGAAGCAATGTTATCAACATGACCTGTGGTTTCATCATCAACAACTCCATATGGTAGGAAGATAACTTTTTTAGCATTAAATGCTAAAAGCAACTCTTTTTCAATCTCTTCTTTACTCATATTTGGATTTCGACCAATTGATAGAAGACATTCACTAGTTGTAAGAATACTGCCCTTACCATTAGATAAAACAGAACCACCTTCTAAGATCATATTTCTTTTATTTAATCGTGGAATAAGAAGCTCTAATAAAATATTTTTAGCTATTTCTAAATCATGATTATATGGATAATATAAGCCATTAAAATCTCCACCATAACCGTTGAATGAAAAATCAACACCAATTAATTCTTCATTATCGCTTTTTTTAAGAAAAATAGGAGAGATATCTCTTGCCCAACAATCATCATATTCTAAACGATATATGATGACATTATCAGTTTCAAAATCTTTGACTATCTTTTCATCGATAAGAGGATGGATGATTAAGATGACTGTTTCATATTTAGATATATTAGTAATAATTTCTTTATAAACTTTCAAAGCAGGAAGAGTATTTTTATACCAAACATCTTTTCTAAAAGGCAATATCATGATAGTTGCAAGATGTTTATCTCCTTCAAAAGGAAAATAATAAGAAGCATTGTCTTTAATATCTGAATTGATTGATTTCATAAATTTATATAACTCTTTCTATTAAATACTCATGTAAATTTGATATAATACTTATGATAACAAATTTTATTTTTAAATGCTATAAAATATATAAATATTATGTGAGGATAGTATTATGAAAATTTTAGCAATTATTACTGATGGATTTGAAGAACTTGAAGCAGTTGGAACAATTGCTCTTTTAAGAAGGGCCAAACTTGATGTCACTATTGCTTCTTTATATTCAAAAGATGCAATTGGAAGATATATGATGAAGTTAACTGATTTAGTATGCCTAAATGATATTGATATAACTGATTATGATATGCTTCTTCTTCCTGGTGGTCCTGAATATATCATTGAAGAAAAAGATAAGAACTTTTTAAAAATTGTCAAAGCTTTCTTTGATAATGGTAAATATATAGCTGCTATTTGTGCTGCTCCTACTATTTTAGGCCATTTAGGTTTACTAAAAGGTAAAAAATATACTTGCTTTACTTCAATGAATGAAGATTTTCAAGGTGAATATGTTGATGAATATACTTGTGTTGATGGAAAACTGATAACGGGTAGAAGTTGTGCAGCTAGCATTGACTTTGCACTTGAGATAATCAAACAGCTATGTGGTGAAAAAACATATAGTGATATTAAACAGGAGATATATTATTAATGGGTGTCTTTGATTGGATATTATTAATATTACTAATTGTTGCTGCATTGTGGGGATTGATTCGAGGTTATAAATCATCAATTCCTAAATTAATTTTTATTGTGTCTATTGTTGTTGCAATCTATGCTGGAATTCCTATAGGTACTTCAATTATGAATTCACAGTTTGGTCAAATAACAGTTACTAATTTTTATCAAAGTAAGCTTCCAGATAGTGATGTCTTTTTAAAATCAATAAATGGATTGACAATTGCTGATAGGAACATTTTGCTAAATGAAGCTTTCACCTCGCTTCATTTTCCTAAATTTTTTGCTGGCTTTTTTATTTCTAAAGTCAGTGTTGTAAGTGAAACTGTTAAAGCCGCTGTTGCTTCATCTTTTGCATATTACACTATTGTTGGTGTGATGTTTATAATATTCTTTTTACTTCCTTGTATTGTTTTAAATATCATTTATAAAATGATTAAAAAAGTTTCACCATTTGGTGAAGATGGTAAAAACATGCTTGGAAGAATAGCAGGTGCAATACAAATGATTGTTTTTGCTTCTGTTATTTATTACGTGATAATGTTTATTGTTGTACTTATTAGTCAAATAACATTCAAAAATGGTATAAGTAATGTTAATGATTTCTTAATAAAAGATTTAAAACTTGATAATACATCTAGTTTTTCACTTGCTAGATTATTTTATACATATTCGTTATCATTATTAAATTGGATTTCACTGAGGTAATTGTTATGCTATATGAATGCCACCACTTAGATAAATTTGGTTTTGCAAATCTTGATTATATCGATGAGATACAGGAAAAAGATAAAAGTAAGAAAGCAATATGCCTCATTGCAGGTGCTTCATCATCAGGTAAAAGTTATGCTGCTTATTATCTTGAAAAACTTCTTATCAAATATGGACACCATCCACTAATTATTTCACTTGATTCATATAATATTGGTTTATCTGGCATCATTCCAAACAAAGTAAATTTAAATTATTTTTCTAATAAATTAAAAAACATGGATAAAATTAGAAAAATTATCAAAAAGATTATTTATGATGTTCCATTTGAAAATAAATATTCAGATGATGTGTTGATTAAAATAAAAGAAGCTGTAAAAAAATTAGTTCCAAAAAAAGATATCGATAAATTTATAAATGGTCTAAAAGAAGAATGGCTTAAGGTCAACTTTGATGAACCGACAGTTTATGATATGAAAGAAGCATATGATGATATTTTAAAGCTCACCAAAAATGAATCTATTAGAGTTAAGAAATATTCAAAAGTTTTTTCAGAACGTGTTCAAAATAAAAAAGTTGCCTCTGGTAAAGATTATGACATCATCATTGTTGAAGGAATATATGCTCTAGATAATTCCTTTATTTCTTATTTTAAAGATGGAAAAGTCGATATCATAACTAATTTTATTGATGGCAATGCTAAGTCATTATTCTTAAGGCGTGTTATCCGTGATAAGCAAACAACTAGTGCCGACTCTGTCTTTACGATTCAATTATATTTTAAATATATTTTAAAAGCATATTATGATACGATTTTACCATCTAGAAGCAATGCTGATATCATTTTAAATAATGATATGACATTTGCTGAACTTAAAACTGGTGAATTGTATATGACCAAAGATGAAATATTTACTGAAGATAAAAAGATATATGATTATTTAAAGAAAAACGGCAAGATCGAGCAAGTTATTTATCAAAAAGATATTTATTTTGTAACAAGTAATGAGAATGAAAGCTTAATTAAGAACAATATTCTACGTTTCAGACTTCTTTCAGATGATGAAGGAAAAACATATTTTCCATCATCTTTGGTTCATAAAGGAAGCATCAAACTTAGAAAAGATGATAAAATTATCCGCCCAATCAATGTACTATTAAATGAAGATGAAATTTCAAAAGTCTGGAAAGATGAAGAAAGCTGCATCAGAGACTTCACTTACGCTGGTTTTGTGATTGGAAAGATTGAAAAGAAGGTAAAAACTAAACTTACATATCAGAATCAAAAACTATCACTAAAAGAATTTGAATCAGTCGGCTCATATATTGAATTTAATACTCCTCATAATACAAAGACAATCGAGTTTATAAAAAATAAAATTCAAAAATAAAAATAGGTTACTTATTTGAAAGTAACCTATTTATTTTAAATATCAATTATTAGGCTTTGTTAATTGACCCAAATAATTCCATTTTTTCTTTGACTTTAGCTTTGATTGCTTCATAGCCAGGTTTTAATAATTTTCTTGGATCGTAACCTTTATCCTTGTTTTCGTCAGTTGGATCTGCTTTACCAGCTTTACAATAATCGATGGTTGCTTGTGCAAAGACGAGTTGACAATCAGTATTAACATTTATTTTTGAGACACCTTCAGAGATTGCTCTTTTGATTTGATCATCTGGAATACCTGTACCACCATGTAAAACTAAGGGGATGTTATTTGTTGCAGCATTAATTTTATTTAAAGCATCAAAATTTAAACCTTTCCAATCAGCTGGATAGATACCATGGATATTACCAATACCTGCAGCTAAGAAATCAATTCCTAAATCAACAAGAAGTTTGCACTCAGCTGGATTTGCAACTTCACCATCGGCAGTGACACCATCTTCAGTTCCACCAATAGCACCTACTTCTGCTTCAATTGATAAACCATAAGCATGAGCAAGATTTGTCAGTTCTTTGGTTCTATATAAATTTTGCTCGAGTGGTAAAGATGAACCATCAAACATGATTGATGTAAAACCTGCTTCAATACAATCTCTACATGCATCATAAGTTCCGTGATCTAAATGGAGTGCAACAGGGACAGTTATTTTTAAAGCTTCATCCATTGCTCTTACCATACTAGCGACAGTTTTCATGCCGGTCATGTATTTTCCAGCACCGCAAGAAACACCTAAAATAACTGGTGAATTTAATTCTTGAGCAGTAGTTAAAACAGCTTTAGTCCATTCAAGATTGTTGATATTAAAGTGACCAACAGCATAGTGACCTTTTTTTGCTTTAACAAGCATGTCTTTAGCATTTACTAACATTTAATGTACCTCCAAAATGTATACAAATATTTTAATACAAAATACTTTATTAAACAATTTATAAGTTATTTAGTTAAACTAACAACAGTCGCATTAATAAAATGTATAAGAGATGTAGTATCTATTTTTATTTGTAGACCTACCTTTCCACCAGATATATAAATTGAATCAAAATCATTGATAGAATCATCAATAAATGTTTTAAATTGTTTCTTCATTCCAATTGGTGAGCAGCCACCATGAATATAACCAGTAAGAGGAAGAAGTTCTTTTTGATGTATCATTTCAATGTTTTTTTCATTTGACACAATGGCAGCTTTCTTTAAGTCAAGCTCTTTACTTGCTGGAATAACAAAAACATAATATTTTTTATTTTTGATACAAGTGGTAACAAGCGTTTTAAAAACTCGATTGATATCTTCATTTAAAATAGATGCTATTGAAATTGCATCAGTCAATTTATCATCATAACTTATTTCTTGATAGGGTATTTTATTTAAATCAAGAATTCTCATTGCATTAGTTTTAATCATTTTAAGTTAATATTTCCTATATCTTTGATTCCATTTAAAAAATCAGAACCAGACATTATTTTTTTACCAGCCTTTTGAACTTGGCAAAGTTCAATAATTCCATCCTTTAATTGTAATACCAACTTTTTTTGAAATTTATTAAGTGTACCTATATTAAATAAAATTTGATTATTTAATTTTAATGCTTTATAAATTTTAATATACTCATCACCATTTAATAAGTAAGCTCCAGGAGTCAATGAGAAAGCACGAACCTTATTAATAAATTCATCGCAAGTAGAATCAATTAAAAGATGCTCATCTTCTTTGGTTAGCATTCTAGTATATGTTGCTTTATTTTCATCTTGAATAGTTCCAACTAAATTATTTTCTAAATATTTGACTAGATAATTTTTTGACATTTCAATTGCTAAATCAGTGAGCCTATTTTTTAGTGATGTGTAATTATCATCATCTTTTATATCAAGTTTTTCACAAGCATATATCTTACCAGTATCCATTCCTTTTTCCATTTCCATTAAAGTAATACCAGTTTCTTTATCACCATTTAATAAAGCATGCTGAATTGGACTGGCTCCACGATACTTAGGAAGTAAAGAAGCATGAAAATTGAGTGGCTTTAATCTGGATAATTCTAATACCCTTGTCGAGAGAATTTGACCATATGCATAAGTTAAAAGAAGATCGGGCTTTAAGTCAATCAATTTTTGATAGTCTTTATTCAATTTTTCAGATTTAAATACTTCAATATTTAGTTTATTAGCCATTTTAGAAACGTCAGATTCTTCTAATTTTAGATTTCGACCGGTTTTTTTATCATTTTGGGTGATAACAAGGGGAATATTAAAACCATATTCAACTAGACCTTCAAGCAGTTTAGCTGAGATATCAGGTGTTCCTAAAAATACAATTTTATAATCTTTTAAATTCATGTTCATACCTACTTTGCAATAATATTATAATCATTAAAAATTTAAATTTGATTTTAAAATTGATAAATAAGAAAAAATCCAGTTTTTAAACTGGACTTAATCTTATTCACTTGCTTTTTTTGAATTCAATTTTTCAAGTTCGGCTTTGATTTCACCAAGAAGTCTAACATCATCGCTTACTGGTGCTGGTTTATCCTTTTCTAAAGCAGCAAGCCTTTCTTTTTCAGCTTCTTCTGGATGCTGTTTTAAATAAGCTTGATGAGCTTTTTCTTCAAGTTCTTTTTGAATAGCTTGTCTTTTCTTAGTGATGCTATTTGCTACCTTTATAATGACAAATAAAGTTATTGCAATAATTAGGAAAGTAATAACTGCATTGATAAATGTACCCCAATCTATAATATTGGAACTATTGTATGTGTAAGTATTACCATGAAGAGTATAGTTTTTAAGAAGTGTATCTTTCCATTGAAGGAAGGTATCTGATGAAACATCAATTGTTATGCCTTGCTTGCTAGCATATTCAATAACTTTCGAGTTAACATCGCTGACATTAAAGAATTGACCAGCAAATTCACTACCGCTTTGAGAAGCATTAGCAGCTGGTAACACCGTGACAAGTCCATTTATACCACCAGGGACACCCCAAGTACAAATAGACATAAGAATTTTAGTAAAAGCAGTGACTATTGCATTAAAGGCACCACCAATAATTACACCGACTGCTAAATCAAGAATATTACCTCTAGTAATAAATGCTTTAAAATCAGTCCACAATGAGGAAGTTTTTTTAAGAAATGCTGACGATTTATTATTTTTATCTTTTGACATACACGCACCTAGAAAGTTTGATCAAGAACAAGCTTTAATTCATCTTCTTCCATAGCACCTAATATATCAGCGTGTTTACTAGAATCAGGATATACAAAGTCAACTCTTTTTCCATTAATGTAACCAACTAAATAAGGAATTGATACAACATTAAATAGAGCTGCAATATTTGGAAAACTATCAACATTGACTTTTAAAATTGTGATGTCATCATAATCATTTTGAAATGATTCAAATGTTCTACCAAGTCTTTTGCATGGACCGCACCAATCAGCATAAAAATCGACAATAACTTTTTCATCTTCTGAAATGATTTTTTCAAAATCGGATTCTTTTTCTAAATGTTTAATCATAAAATTATCTCCTTATGCTTTTAATATAATACATTTTTTAAATAATTAAATATATTTGCTTAAAAATTTTTTAAAATTCCAAAAAATAGTGAGAATATGCCCAGTATTATCAAATGCAATGGATAGTAACAGTAAAATGAATATCTGATAAATTTATTATCATATCCACGTTTTCCATTATTTAAAAGAATAAAAACACTTGCTAATGTTGAATAAGTGCCAATTGGTACAAATTCATTAGGAATAAAGGTTGTTTGATTATTAATTTTATATATGAGATAAAAAAGTAATTCATTAAATATAAGAGAAACACTTGCTAAAATGTTGTCATACATAACTATTTGTTCTTGATACATTGAATGAACATCAACATTTAAATCATTTGCTTTTTTTAAAAGTGAAAAATGATATGCTTCACGTGTTATAAAAAAAAGAATAAAAAGGCAGATTGAAAAAGTTCCCCAGTCAGTTTTAAATAATGTACCATAATTTTGACTTATAACTAAATTTGATAAAATTGCATATGCTACTGGAAAAACTGCAAAAATAGATATCCATTTTTTCTTTTTAAGAAGATAGATAGTAAGCGTTCCTAAAAATAAGTCAGTAAATACATTACCGATGAAAGGGTTATTAGAAATAGTTATTTTTTTTATGGCTGAGAAAATATATCCAAAGATATCAATTGATAAGGAAAATGCTAAAAGAGTTAATAGATATTTTACAGGATGTTTACTTCTATTTATGCTTTCAAAAGAAAGATAGGCAAAAATTGGGAAAGATATTTTTCCAATAGCACGCAACGCAAAATATAAATTAGGATTTAGTTGACTGTCGACAAATAGAAGTGCTACATGATCTAAAGTCATCAAAAGACAAGCGATTATTTTTAAATAAAAAGAATTTAAAACATATTTCTTTTCTTGAGTATAAAATGAATCAATTTCCATAACTGCAATAAAATAAACCTAGATTAATATAAGACAATTAGCGACAACAGATTGGCTTGGAATAAACATTGTTATGTAAGAAAACAAATTATTAGTGAAATGTGTTGTGAAAGAAGAAGCAAGTTTTCCAGAAAGGAGATACGAAAGATTCAAAATGACACCAGAAATTATATAAATAGGTAAATTCAACCATTCATTCATAATCAGTGTATTTAGTTTAGAAGTGATGAGATCAATATTTTGACTATCAAGAGGATTTCCAGAAATTGTAATTCCAAGTGAAGAACATAAAGAGGAAATTGCTTCAGCATTTTCAATTTTTATAGCAGCATCAATGCTAACTTTTGATACATATAAAGTAAAAGCGTTAAAGTGAATCAAGCCAAAAACTAATGAAGAGACAATAATTCCAATTATATAGTTTCTTTTTTTGCCACTACAAATACCACATAATCCAAGTCTGTAAGTGAATTCTTCAATGAATGGTGCAAATATAACAATTTCAAAGAATAGTAAAAAGTTTTTTAAAACGTTATTAGAAACAAAACTCTCAACTCCATTTTGGTTCAAATTTTCACCATATCCAGGAATCTTCGAATATGCAAGGTTGAATATAAAATTTATTAAAAACATAATTGCAAAGCTTGCTAAGCCATAAAGATAGACTTTGTAATCTTTAAATTCTTTTAAAAAGGTAAGTCCAGCTTTATTTTTATTTGTAAAAATTAAAACAGCAAAGATAGCAAAAATGATGATATATGTCACTAAGTTGACCCAGTATGAATAGTCATTCACTTTTTGTAACATAATTGATACAATAAAAGCAACAGCTTGTAAACCCAAAAAGCCAACTAAAAATAAGATCAATTTAAACGCAAATGACGTTGTTTCAACCAACTGATTTGATTTAAATACACCATTGTTTTTATTATCATCATCATGATTATTTTGATCATGTGTTTTATTTGATTTATTCATATTCATTTGAGAAACTTTATATTCTTCCATATGTATCACCTTAATAGCTATATAAGCAAATAATATTATATAATATTATTGAGGATATTTGTAAATGTCACCGATGCTTTTGAATGTGATTCTTTGGATTACATTTGCTTTAATTATCGTTTTCTCACTTTTAGCTGGTCTTATAGGCTTTTTAAAAGGCATATATAAAACAACTTTAAAAACTATTATCAAAACTATTTTGATCCTCATTTTTATTTTTGTTACACCGAGCATTGCTAATGCTATTGGCAATATTAACTTTTCAAACTTTAATATTCATTTTGTAATAAATAATATAAATATCACTTTTACAACAATTCAGCAGACATTAGCTGACGTTTTGACAGCTACTGGTGTTATTACACCATTAAATGGACTTTCTTTATATGAAACAGCCGTTGCCATTTCAAATTCAGCTTTGTCATATATTGTCTTCTTTATAATTTGCATTTTGATTCAATTAACTTCTTCCTTAATAACGGCTATGATATATAATGGAATCATCAAGTGGTTTTTACCAGTTGAAAATAAACAGGATATAAAGAATAAAAAGAAAGATAAAAATAAATATGATTTAACTAATGGTATTGACACAGTAGAAACTAGCGATAGTCAAGTGGTTGTAAATAGTAAAAAGAAATTAAAATTATTTAGACTCCCAAGTTTATTTTTAGGCATTGCACAAGAATTTGTTTTCCTTTGTATTTTAATTTCTCCACTGACTGCTTTTTCAAGAATAGCAATTAAAAATGATGAGAATATTTCTAATATATTAAAATTTGCAAATGTTGATGATAAGTATTTTAATGAATATAGTGAAGTCATTAAAAAGTCACCACTTTATAATATGCTAGGTACATTGAATTTTGATTCGTCAATAAATTATCGAACTACTCTTGTCAGAGTCAATGGTCAGTATATGACAATCGATAAACTCATAAATTCACTGTTTGATATATCTCAGCCTTTAATTGATGGAGAATGCATTTCATATGATAAAGCTTTAGGAAATGTTACTTATAATTTATCATATCTTCTTTCCAAGACAATGGTGTCTACATTGATTGAGAAAGTCTTATTAAACAATGTTTTAGTTGCTTTAATTCCACCAGCTATTGATATTGGATTGAACTCAATATCAAATCCTCAATTTGCAATTCCAAAAATAGATTTTGATAATATCAACTGGAATAATGAGCTTCAACTCATTAATGAAATATATTCAAAAGTCTATGATAAAGGCATAGTTTCTTCATTTATTGCCGATGATAATAAAAAATTTACTGTTGATAATTTTTTAATCGAATGTGGTAAATTAACTGATGCTGATATTAATAGCTATAGTGAAATCACAAGTAAATTTGCTTCATTAGATCTGGTTAAAAATAATATTGGTAAATTTTTAGCAAGTGTGGGATCTCTTCTTTCTTCTTCTGGACTTGAAATACTTCCTAGTGAAGAAAGTGCATATATAAATGTTGATTTTGAAGGTGATATCTCTATTTTTACTACTAATCTATTTAAAGTTTTTAGAGCATTAAATGTTAATTTAAATAGCAAGTTAAACATTTATGTTATCCAGGATAATATATTAAATACTTTAAAAGATAAAGAAAGAAGACAGACGTTAAAGGAAGCTATTGTTGGAACCGATTCAAACAAAGGTTTACTTGATACATCTATTTTCCAAATAATGAATCTATCAAGCATTATTTCTTCTTCTTTAAATTCAATCCCTTCTATTAAAGAATATGTAAATAGTGTCGATTTTAATGCAGTATTATCTGACTTATCTCTTCTGCAACTAAAAACTGAATTTACTTCTATGTTTGAAGTCATTGAAAAGATTTTTGATAATAATGATATTGTTGATATTTCAAAACTGCAAAATATTGATTTGACTGATAGAAAGACTAATTCAATATTGTGCGATATTTTGACATCAAGTCAAAAATCAATTGTTTTCAGTTCCTTGTTTCCTAAAATTTTAAAGAATATGCTTCATAAGAATAGTTTTGATTTTTCTGACTACTTCTTTAAAATAACACCATATGATTTTGATTATGAAAGTGATGATTTTATTTATGCAATTGGAAGCATTGTTTCACTGATACCTGATGTCAATGATATGAAAAATAAAATCGCAAGTGCATCAAGTAGCTCTTTAAAAATTCAATCGATTGATACTGAACTTGTTAAAAAAATATTAGTTTTGATTACAAACACTGATGCTTTTAATAGAAAAGCGACTTCAAGTGCGACAAATATATCAAGTAAAAATCTGACAGCCTATAAATTTTTAACAAATTTATTTACAAGCGATGCTTTAAAGACTTTAAATTATAAAAAAGTTTCTTCTAATTCAATTAGTGACATATATTGGGGAACTGGAAATGGTGATGGTGGCGAAATCGATTTGTTAATCAAGTCAATTGAAAATATAAAGAAAAATCCTTCTATATTTTCAAATAGTAGTTTCCTAAATATTGAAGATTATGATGCATTAAAGGTTACAATTGATTCTTCACTGAATTCTTACTTTTTAAAAAATACTATACTAGATTATATTAATAATTCACTTAATGACTATTTTACTGCTATCAATGTTCCACTAACAATTGATAAAATGCGCACTAGCATGTGGATAAATAAAGATAGCAATAATCAAAGTGACATTGATAGACTCATTTTAATATTAAAGATTTTAAATAATAATGATTTAAAAAACTTTAATTATTTAAACATTGAACCTGCTGAATTGAATATCCTTTTAACTGCTTTTAAAAATAGTCAGTTCATTTCAGTTGGCGTTAAAAATGAAAGTGATAAATTTGGCTTTGTCTTATATTCAATGATTTCTTCATCAGCAAATAAGTCACTTGCAACTGTTTTTAGTAAAGACAATTTAAATAGTGTTGTTAATAGTTATTCATATATTGAAAAGATCAAAACTGATTATGAATATAAAAATGAAAAAGTGATTTATACTGAAAGTGGTGCAATAAAAGATATTGTTGATTTCTTTAGGGTTGTTAAAATAGTTGGAATTGAAAATATAACATCAGGTAAATTACCTAAAGACAGTTCATATAAATCTCAAATTGAATCTATACAAGATAAAAGCTTTTATAAATCAAAATTTGTGAGGATCATTTATAAGAGTTTATTAAAGCAAGCAATGCTCAATAATTCTTTCTCTTCTTCTTATCAAAATATTTGTGAATATATTGACTTTAATTTGCTTAAAGATATGGACTATATTCAATTTGAAAAAGAAATTGAAATATTTGAATCATTATCAAATATTGATGCAAGCAAATTTGATTTAATGTTTAATAATATTAATTTATTAAAAACTAACAACTTGTATGATGAATTTATAGATTTGATTAATTTGATTTCTGATTCTAAATTGTTAACTGCAATCAAATCCGATAAAGATATATCACCACTTTCATATCTTATTTTTAATATGAGTAAAAATAATAACTTGCTTAATATGTCTACTCTTCTTGACGATGAAAACACTTCTGCTTTAAGATTTAAAGCAATTTTAAACAATGTTGATTATAAAACTGAATTGAAAAGCAAATTTTTAAATGTCATTGATGCTATGCAAGGTTTCAATTTAACTGATATATCTTTTGTCTCAAGTGTTTCACTTCCTACTTATGAGCAAAGCAAAAAGCTTCTAACTTCTTTAAATGAATCATCAATTTATCACATAGTACCTGTCTATATTTTAAGAAAAGATTTAACTAACATAGGAATGAATGAACTTACGATTGATAAAGAAAACAATATCAATCATGAGATAAATTATTATATTCATCTTGATGGAAATAATAGTGATGACATTAATTATTGGCAAAATGATATTGATAATTATTTAGGACTTATATTTGAAGACGTTAGTTTTAAAAAGACAATTGTTGATCAAAAAATCAAGCTATCCGATGCTGTTTTTGCAAATGATGGATTAAATGCATCTTGTATGTATTATTTATCTGAAATGAATAGTTTAATCAATTCACGCTCCTATATTGTTTACAATTTGATCAATAAATCAACTTTAAACAATAATTTAACAAGCAAGTTATTTAGAAAAAGTAGTGATGCCCCATATAATGAAAATGAGACAGTTTATACAATTGAAAAGCTTTTCTTTGATAATCCGACATTTAAAATTGAGGATAAAACATTAAGAAAAGCTTTGAAGATGAAAGAATTAGATATGTTAAATAAACCACTTCTTATCATCATTTCTTCACTAAGCAAATTGAATAATTTATCATCAATTAAAGAACTCAAATTGACTGCAACTTATGAAGAATTATTTTCATGTGCATTAATTGCTGAAGAAAGTAGTGTGTATCGAAGCAAAATTACAAGTGAAATGCTTGCGTCATTTATGACCATTGTTAAAGAAAAAATGCCAACGATGTTTGATAGTGATTTAAATTTCTATAATGACGATTATTTTTTGATCAATGCTATTGAAGGAAGAGCATTAGATTCTCTTATTGATTATTGTTTGCTCATTGAAAATAAAGAATTTTTGTTAAAAGAAGAACTTTTACCTTCATTTAAAAACTTTGGAAGCAAAATAGAAGATAATGATACAAAAATTATTAAATATCTAGTGAATTTTTATAATATGCTTGATAATAGATATAACGCTTATATAATTAGAAGCAAAAAAATGCTTGCCTATATTACCAACATAAGCGTTAAAGATAAAGAAGATAATAAAGTTATTCTTGCAAATTATATTGATTTTGAAAGCAAGCTAAATGATAAGACTTTTTATGAAATTTTAAATGAAGGTGATATAAAATGATAAATATTGATGATATAAAAACATATATTGACGAAAAAAAAGAACTTGAAAAAGTTTTGTTTTATGCCTATGAAAGATTCAGTGAGTATGATTATTCAATCACAATTCAAAAAACTTCGATGTTCACAAAAACTTTGGGAATGAAAGCAAAGCAGGAAGTTAAAGCTTATACTTATCATGCTTTAAATGAAAGTGTCTCTCAATCGAGCACAAGCTCAAATTATATTTCAACTTTCTCACGTTTTTATGATGATAATGAAAAAATAACAGCTTATTCATCATCTAAAATTGATGATTTAAAAAATAACAAAGCTAAAAAAAATATTTTGACTTATGATGAATATATAAATACATATGGAAAATTATTTAAAAACAAGTATTACGTAAAAAAAGAAGGAACTGCTGATTTGTTAAACCAAGAAGATAAGTATTCTAATAATAATGAGGGCATTTTGAGGTATGGAATCAGCATTTATGAAATAAACGATCATTCTTATAAGGGTGCAAATATCATCAAGAAAGGGAAAAATTATTTGCTGACATTTATCTTGGATCCAATAGTTTCTCATTGCTTCTTTACTAAACAAATTAAAAACACAGGCCATATGACAGCTGATCCTGTCTTTTCAAATTCTGAAATAACTTTCACATTAGATTCATCATTTAATTTATTATCTTCTGAATCTAAAGATAACTATAAAGTCAAGTTTGGTTTGATAAACTTAGATATCAGTATGAATACTATCAATCATTATTTCACATCAAAAACTGATAAGTTCATTTCTAATAAAAAAGAGGTGTGTGTAAAAATACCTAGTGCTGATGAGACAGACTTTGCTGGTTTTAAGTTGGTTAAATAAAATTTTTGCTGCTATTTAATTAATATGCAATTTAGATTACTTGCTTGCTGAATTGGTTTTACGCATATAAGCTAAACCGCAAGTGTTTCTTCCACAATGACAACATATTATTCCACTAGCATTAGTGACAAATATAATTTTTTCACCAACTATTTTAGAAAGCTCATGCTTTAAAAATTTGGTGCCTGATTCTGATTCAACATTTGGAAATAAAATAGGGAATGATAAATCAACATTATCATTTTGCAAGTCTTTTTTAAATTCATCCACAATGACAGATAAACCTTTAGTTACGTCTTTTCCACGTGTCAATTTATGAACCGACATTTTGCCGTCATCTAATTGAATAATTGGATGGATATGAAATTTATTTCCAATAAAATAGCTCATTCCTGAACATCTTCCACCTTTGTATAAAAAAGTCATTGTATCAATAACAAATGATATTTTAACAACCTCAGCTCTTGCATTATGATTTTTTATAATATCATCTACAGATAGCTCTGCTTTCATGTCTTCTAAGATTCCCAGAGCTAATAGTCCGCTTCCGCTAGATAATGATTTTGAATCTAAAACAGTTATTTTATCTTCTGCATTCATTTCTTTAACAGCTAATAAGGCATTATTGTAAACCGATGATATTTTAGAAGAGATAGGCATGAAAAAGATATGATCATATCGATTAATTTCCAAGGTGAAGAAACTTATTAAATCCCCAACATTTAAAGCACTTGTTTTAGGAAGTATGCCAGTTTTATCATATTCAGCTAAGATATCACTGCTATTAATTTCAATTCTATCTTTAAAAGTTTTTTCACCAATTTGAACAATAAGAGGTGCGGTTGTAAATTCATAATCTCCAATTATTTCTTTTGGCAAATCGCAACTTGAATCAACTATCAATCTATATTTCATAAAAACCTCCCATGATTTTTTAAAAAATAATTGCAATTAATTATAATATATGTGTGGAAATGATAAAAGAATTAACTTACAAAGAAAAAAGAAGTGAATTCATTTCTTTGCTTTTTGATTGTAAAAGCATCACAGATGCTAATAAAATAATCGCCGAAATAAAAAAGAAACATTATAAAGCTAAACATGTTTTAGCATGTTTGAATTTGAAAAGTACCAATCTTGCTAAGGAAGATGGTGAACCGATCAAAAGCATGCATCTGCTTTTAGAATACATGAACAGAAATGCTATTTTTGAAAAATTAGTGGTGATTGTA
>ERZ808252.908-NODE-908-length-24902-cov-5.315451_pt1 | contig 24902 bp, 22 predicted proteins | sample MGYA00521242_ERZ808252 | MGnify/ENA primary metagenome ERZ808252 (study PRJEB31516, sample SAMN03275581) | gut metagenome | biome: mammalia-associated habitat; material: feces | host: Papio cynocephalus | place: Kenya | collected 2012-08-07 ...
GACAGACAGACAGACAGACAGACAGACAGACAGACAGACAGACAGACGCCCCTGTCGGCATTCGTTAAGCGGGCGCTTTTCGTAGTGCATAAAACGGAATATCGGAGGACTGCTCTGCAACCATAAGGTTGCGGGGCGGTCCTCCTTTGTTTTGCTGTTATCCGCACCCGAGGAATCGGGGAAGCGGTGCAGATACTATTCCGACAGGAGGGAAATCGGATGAAAACAACAAAAATGGGACTTCGTGTGGGAGCGTTGGCGCTTGCCCTGCTTCTGTTGCTCGGGCTGGTTGCCTGTAGCGGCAAGAAGCCGAGCGGACAGACGGGCACAACGGGCGGAACGAACGGGGCGGACGGAAGCCGCACCGAGGAGCCGACCGAAGCGCCCGTGGAGACCGACGAGTGGGGACAGGAGATTCTGAAGGACAACGTGCCGTCGGATCTGCGCTTTGAGGGCGAGGAAATCAAGATTGTCACCCGCCCGAGAGAGCTGTGGATTCGGGAATTCGGGCTGGAGAAGCAGAGCGACAAGGTGGACGAGGAAATCTACTTCCGCAACTACCGCATCGAGGCGCGGCTCGGCATTTCGGTGAAGATGTCCACCTCCAACGACCTGACCGCAACGGCGGGCGAGAAGCTGAAAAACTTCGTGCGCACCCAGTACGAGGCGGGACAGTACGGTGCGGACATCGTGGTCGGCGCGGCGGACGGCATGGCGGGCGCGGAGGTCTGGAATTGGTTTGTCAACCTCAACGACTCCGCAAAGATGCCCTACCTTGACACCACGCGCAGGTACTGGAACCAGAACTACATCCGCGCGGCGGAGGTGTACGGCAACCTCTATTATATCATCGGCGACCTGAACCTTTCGGTCTGGGACCGCACCATGGTCACCTTTGCAAACCTGAACACGCTCGCTTCCATCGGAGTGGATAACATCTTCGATACGGTCCTCAACAAGGGCTGGACGCTGGAGTACATGGAACAGCTTTTGCGGAGCTACGTGCCCACGAGTGAGGACAAGTATGGTCTGCATTCGATCAGCGCGAGCGAGGCGTGGGACGCTTTCTACGGCGCATTCCGCCTGAATATGCTCGAGCAGCGCGACAACGACTATGTGCTGAACATTTCGGGGAACGAACGGCTTGCCAAAGCCTCGTCGAGGGTCCACAGCCTCTACTATCAGGGAAGCAACCTCTATTCCAACGTGCTTCTGACCAAGACCTATGACGATACCTTCGTCAACGGCAACGCGCTGTTTGAGATTGACGTGCTGTCCTCGGGCGCTTCGCAGACCGCAAAGCTGCGCAACATGGTGGACAAATACGCGATTCTGCCGATTCCGATGTACGACAGCCAACAGGGGGATTACGGCGCGATGGCGCAGGACGCCTACAACCTGATGGCGGTTATGAACACCGCAACCACGAACACAACGCTGGTCAGCGCCTATCTGGAGCTGATGAGCGCGGAGAGCTATGCAAAGGTGCGCCCGATTTACGTCAAGGAGATGCTGACGGGGCGGAATCTGGCGGACTCGCGGAACGTCAAGGTCATGAACATGATTTTTGACTCGGTGTACTTCGACACGGCGGTCATCTACAGCAAGCAGCTGGAGAGCATTTCGCAAACGCTCTGGAGAGCCACGACCCGCGACGGCGTTGAAATTTCCACCGCGTATGCAAGCATCGAATCCAAGCTGAATGCGGCGCTGTCGGTGTTCAAGAATGCCTACATGACAAATTGAGATTGAGGAAGCGGATATGAAGCGAATTCTGCAACAGAAACGGTGGCTTGCCCTTGCTATATTGGCAATCCTCGTGGCGTTGGCTCTGGTCGCCTGCAACACGGGCGGCGGCAAGCCGAGCGGAACGACAGGCGGCGGTACGCCTGCCGCCTCCGGCACAGCGGGCGGAGATAGCACCGCAACCGAAGCGCCCGCGCAGGACGGGGACGGACTGCGGCTGGTGGAGGGCAACAAATCGGTCCGCGTGGTGATTCCGTGGAATGCGGCGGACGCGGAGCGCGAGGCGGCGGGCACCGTTGCGAAGATGCTCGAAAAAAAGAGCGGTCAGACCGTGACGGCTACAGCCGAGGGGGAGACCCACGATGCGGATGCCGTGGAAATTCTGGTCGGCGCAACGGCATACGAGGAGACCGAGCGCGTAACGGGGCGGCTGGCATTCGGCGCATGGACGCTGACGGTCGAGGGCAAAAAGGTAGTGCTGTACGCCACGCTGGAGAAGGACTACAACATTGCAACGCAAACGCTGGTGTCGCTGATCTTCGGGCAGAAGGACGGGGATGTCCGCATTGCCGAGGATTACAGCAAGGTCGGGTTTGAAAACGACCTGCTCCGCGCGCTCCCGCGGCTGGGCAATCGCCTGCCCGACAGCTATATGTTCACGGGCGTTGGGGAAACATGCGTAGGGCTGACCTACAACCGCCAAAGCGCCGAGGACCTCGCGGCATTTTGCAAAACGGTGGAGGAGAACGGCTACACCGAATACGCAACCAACCAAATCGGAGAGAATCGGTTCGCCACCTATCGGAACGCGGACTATGTGCTGAATCTGATGTATGTTCCGGTGCGGGAGCGGATTACCGTCACGGCGGAGCGGCTGACCACAACGGCACTGCCCGCAAAGGCGGAGGAGAACACCTACCAAAAGAACGTCTGCGAGACGACCGTGACCCAACTCGGGCTGTGGATTGGGTATTCCGAAACCGACCGCTGGGACCGGTGGATCAACGGGCTGTCGCACGTCATCCGCTTGGAGGACGGCAGCTTTATCATCATCGACGGCGGGCACCAGCGGGAAATGAATGACCGATTGCTCTATGAAACGCTGAAAAAACAGGCACCCGACCCGAACAACATCCGCGTTGCCGCGTGGATTTTCACCCACGGGCACGGGGACCATACGGGAACCTTCCTTGCCTTCCAACACGAGGACGTGACGGTGGAGCAGTTCATTTACCACTTCCCGTCCAACGCGGAGGCGGCAAAGGCGAACTACGGAAACGGCAAGGCAACGGAGGACCGCGTGCGGGCGCTGTATCCCGAGGCAAAGGTTGTCACCGCGCACCCGGGGCAGGTCTTTACCATCCGAAACGCGCGGATTGAAATGTACTGGTCGCTGGACCTCTACTACCCGAACGCGTTCACCTTCTACAACGAGAGCAGTCTGGTGTTCACGGTGGAGCTGAACGGGCACAAAATCATGTACCTCGGCGACCTCGGACCGCTTTCCAACCAGAGCCTTGTCGGAATGTACGGCAGTGCGCTGGAGAGCGAGGCGGTGCAGACCGCGCACCACGGCTTTGAGGGCGGCTCTCTGGACCTTTACAAAAAGATTGCGGCAAAGTACGTCTATTGCGATTCCGGCTCGCGCGACCTCTTCGACAGGAGCATCAAGGACAAGAACGGAAACGATTACTACTACGGCAAGGACGATATTACCACATGGTTTGCGGCGGACACGGTGATTGTGGTGACCTACAAAGCAGGCGAGGAGCCGAGTGCCGTGACCTACGAAAACAGCGCCGCCTATTTCGCGGCGGAGTAGCGACTACGGACCCAAGCGGCGCGGACCGCAAAATATATTTGAGGAGGAAATTCCTATGAAAAAGATCAGACTGCTGAGCGTTCTGCTGACCCTGTGCCTGTTGATCTCCATGATTCCCGTCTATGCCATCGCCGAGGAAGGCGATGTGGCAAAGGTCGGGGAGACTGGGTACGCAACCCTGAAAGAGGCGATCGACGCGGCCCCGGACGGCGGCACGGTGGAGGTGCTGCGGGATTTTGACAGCTCGGAATCCATCAAGATCAGCGGGAAAACGATTACGCTAAAAGGAAACGGAAAAAACGAGACCTTTACGGGAACCGCAAACCCGTTTGTGGTTCATGATGCTCATGTTACCATCAAGGACCTGACGCTGACCTACACGGGCGGCACGGACGCGGCGTTCGTGATTCGGGTTGAGACCGAGAACAATGTCAGGGACGGCGCGGCGCTGTCGCTGGTTCTGGACAACTGCACCGTGACTTCCGAGAGTCTGGCGTTCAAGAGCCAAGCCTACAACAAGACCGGAAAACAGGTTCTGAAATTACAGAACGGAACGTCGGTAAACACCATCGGAACAAATGATACCATCTTGGTTAACGACAGCAACGGCGGCGGAGTCAATCTTGAGGTCACGGTTGACAACAGTACCGTGAAAAAGAGCAACGGTGCGACAAACAATCCGGCGCTGTTTATGATTAACGGAAATAAAGCGGAAGCTCCCGAAAAGAACGTAACCGTCAATGTGATAAACGGCGGACATCTGGTCTGCGCAAACGGAACCGATACTTCGGCTTCCTGCGGCTCCGGTAACTATATGTTTTACGGACGCGGAACGGCAAATACGGTTCTGAAAGTAAATCTGGATGCAACTGCGGTGCTGGAGCTGGCGCAGGGCGCAAATACGGCTGTGAAGTATAACAGCTTCATGGGATTCAGTGACGCAAACGGTAAGCCGACACAGGGCGTGAAAACCGCGACCTTGAACGACATGGGTGCAACATGGAAAATCAGCAAGGAATCCTATGCAAAGACCCCGTATTATCCCGCCTTTAATCCCACAAAGGACCAGATTGGCTGGATGATCAATGATGTGTTTTATGCAATGCCTGCAAATCTGAGCTGTGATAGTTGGCCCAAGCTTCCGACAAATCTGGATGCCACCAACGGGATTACAATGAAGCTACAGGTTCAAGCCGAAATGACCGATGCGGAAGCCATCACAAAGGGCTATGTCTGCCGTATCGGAAACGAGGGCGATACCTACTATACCACGCTGGCAGAGGCAATCGGAAAAGCAGATGGCGGAGCCACCATTACCTTGATTCAGGATGTTTCGCAGGGCGCAACGGCGCTTTCCGCGAACGGCAAGACCTTTGTGCTCAACGGCAACGGCAAGAAGCTGACGGGCGGTGTTGACGGTCTGCTGACCTTTATCGACAGCACTGTGACGGTGCGAAATCTGACGTTGAACAATACAACGGGCGCGGCGATTGTTATCAGAACCTCGGGAACGGCAACCCCATCCCTGACTTTGGAGGGGTGCACAATCACCTCCGCAAAGCTGGTCTTTAAGCGGCAGGTCAGCACGGCGGAGGGCGCAACGGGCGGTGACGGACTTCTGACCGTTACCGTTAAGGATTCCACCGTTACCAAAACCGGAGCGGATGACCTGATGTTGATTAACGACACCAATAATAAAAACAGCGCGGTGAGCAACACCAAGCTGGTGATTGACAACAGCACCTTTACAACGGAAGGCGGCGGTTCGTCCAACGGCGCAATGTTCAAAATTGCGGGTGACTTGGAAAAAGCCCTGACTGTGGAGCTGAAAAACGGTGCAAAGCTGGTTGCGGCAAACAACGGCGGCGCGAATGTTCCGAACACTCTGTTTGAATCGGCGCTGACTACAGAGAATTCGCAGGTGAGCTTGACCGTTAACGCGGAGGAGGGGACCACGCTGGAGCTTGCTCCGAGCGGAACGGTTAAGGAAAACCGCTTTGTAAACGGCGGCTTTGCCGAGCTCGCAATCAACGACAACCACGCAACGTGGAAGGTCAGCAAAACGGCTGTCGATCAGGGCGCGTACTATCCCACGGGCTTTACTTCAACGGTTGTCGGAATGATTATCGAGAATAAGCTGTATAAGCCCAATCCCGATGTTAAGCTGGATACCGTGACTGCGGACGCAAAGTTGAACATCATTTATCTTGAGGACCTCGCATTTGAGGTGCTGGCGGGCGCGTCGGTTCGGACTGCCGACCCTGCGGGCATCCGTTTCCGCACGGCGATTTCGCATGAGGTCTACGAGCTGTTGAAGTCCTGCGGCGTGAATATCGAATTCGGCTCCTACATCGCGCCGACCGCGATTGTCAACAAGCATCAGCAGGGCGCGTTTGACCCGACCAAGCTGGAAAGACTGGTCGAGGGCAGCACCGTGAAGATTGTCTGCGGTGACTTTGCGGTCACGAACGACGAGGACGGCGCAAACCTGTTCTATGCTTGTCTCTACGGCATGACCACGAAGGAGCAGTACGAAATGAAGCTGTCGATTGTCTCGTATATCACCCTGACCTACGAGAACAGTGCGAGCGGGGAGACCTTCCTGACCTCGTACAACGAAGAGGACCATTCCCGCTCCATGCTGGAGGTCGCGCGTGACGCGATTGCGGCAGGAAATGACAGTCCTTATCTGCAAAGCATCGTGGATGCTTGCGCAACATGACCGAAAGGAGAGTGGCTGAAATGAAACAGTATCGGAAGCCCGAAGGGATGCTTGTCCCGCTTTCCTGCGAGGACATTCTCACGGCATCAACCCTGTCGCTGGGGGACGGAGATTATGGCATCGCAATGCCGAGCGGCTGGACGGATATGGTGAGGAATCTCAATGAAGAATAAGCGGAAACGGATATTCGCGTTGGCGGCACTCCTGCTTGCGGTTTGCTTGGCGCTGGTTGCCTGCGGCTCGAACGGGGAGGAGGGCGGGACCGAAACCAAGCCCGTCTCCACCACCGCGACTGCGGCTGTCACCAAGCCCGCAGACCCGCCAAAGTCCGAGAAAACGGGAGCCTCCAAAGCCCCGCAGGAGCCGGGGAAATTGGAGCCCGGGGACGGCACGCACGACACCGATGACGGTTGGACCGACTTCTATTGAATGGAGTTAAACTGCAAAAAAGCTCGGAAGCACCCCTCGTGGGTGCTTCCTTTTTGCAATCCAAAGCCCCCAAAATCGCCCGAAACGGGACTTTTTCGCCCGAAAATACGTTTTCCGAAAGAAATTTTCAAAAACCTATTGACAAAGTAGGTAATATGTGGTATCATAAAGACAGAAAACCTATCGGTTTGATAGGTGAACAAAAAGGAGAACTTCTCATGGCAAACATTTATTCTTCTGCCGATCAGCTCATCGGGCATACCCCGCTTCTGGAGCTGACGCATATCGAAGCCGAATACGGACTGCGCGCAAGACTGCTGGCAAAGCTGGAATATTTCAATCCCGCAGGGTCGGTCAAGGATCGGATTGCAAAGAAAATGCTTGACGATGCGGAAGCCGCAGGGAAGCTGGCGAAGGAGTCGGTTATCATCGAGCCGACCTCGGGCAACACGGGTATCGGGCTTGCCTCGGTTGCCGCCGCGCGGGGCTATCGCATTATCATTGTGATGCCCGAGACCATGTCGGTGGAGCGCAGACAGCTGATGAAGGCTTACGGCGCGGAGCTGGTCCTCACCGAGGGCGCAAAGGGCATGAAGGGCGCAATCGCAAAGGCGGAGGAGCTGGCAAAGGAGATTCCGCACAGCTTCATCCCCGGGCAGTTCGTCAACCCCTCCAACCCGCAGGCACACTATGAGACCACGGGTCCCGAAATCTATGCCGACACCGACGGCGCGGTTGACGTGTTTGTCGCGGGTGTCGGAACCGGCGGAACCGTAACGGGAACGGGCAAATACCTGAAGGAAAAGAAGCCCTCCGTGCGGGTTGTGGCGGTCGAGCCTGCAAGCTCGGCGGTGCTGTCCACGGGCGTTGCGGGACCGCACAAGATTCAGGGCATCGGCGCGGGCTTCGTGCCTGAAATTCTGGACACAAAGGTTTATGACGAGATTGTCACGGTGACGAATGAGGACGCATTCGCAACGGGCAGACTGATGGGCAGACGCGAGGGCGTGCTGGTCGGTATCTCCTCGGGCGCGGCGCTGTGGGCGGCGATTGAGGTCGCAAAGCGCCCCGAAAACGAGGGAAAGACCGTGGTGGTCCTGATGCCCGATACGGGTGACCGCTACCTGTCCACGCCTCTGTTTGCGGACTGATGGCGGAAAAACGGGTCCTGACTGTGCAGGACATCTCCTGCGTGGGGCAGTGCTCGCTGACCGTTGCACTGCCGATTCTCTCCGCCTGTGGTTTGGAATGCTGTGTCCTGCCAACGGCGATGCTCTCCACGCATACCGCCTTCCGACACTTCACGAATCGGGACCTGACCGATGAAATGGCGGGCATCCGAAAGGTCTGGGAGGAAGAGGGCATTCGCTTTGACGCGCTCTACACGGGCTATCTCGGAAGCGCGCGGCAGGTGGCGGAGGTCAAAGCAATTATGGTGAGCTGTCTGCAACCGAATGCCGTGCGCATCGTGGACCCCGCAATGGCGGACAACGGGCGGCTGTATCCCGCGTTTGACGGTGTTTTCGTCACGGCAATGCGCGAGCTCTGCCGCGAGGCGGATGTGCTTCTCCCGAACCTGACCGAGGCGTGCCTGCTTGCGGACCGTCCGTATCGGGAGCGGTACGATGAGAAGGATATTCAAGACCTGCTGGCGGCGCTCCGCGAGGCGGTCGGCGAGCGGACCGTGGTGCTGACGGGAATCGGCTACCGCGCGGGCAAGACGGGTGTTCTGGTCGCGCAGGACGGCGGGACCGACTACTACGAGCACGAGCGGCTGGAGCGGAGCTGTCACGGAACCGGCGATGTGTACGCCTCGGTGTTCACGGGTGCCCTCCTGCGGGGCAGGACCGTTTCGCAGGCGGCACGGCTTGCCGCGGATTTTACGGTGGGCTGTATCGAAAACACAATCGGAGACCCCGCGCATTGGTACGGGGTGAATTTTGAAGGAATGCTGCCGAGGCTGTGGGAACGGCTCGGCGAGGAAAGGAACGAACATGAGAGAGATTTACGCGGATAATGCGGCAACAACGAAAATGAGTCGGGTTGCGATTGAGGCAATGCTGCCGTATATGGACCGCATCTACGGAAATCCGTCCAGCCTGCATTCGGTCGGGCAACGGGCAAACGAGGCGCTTTGCGATGCACGCGAGCGCATTGCAAAGCGGCTGGGGTGTACCCCTCGGGAAATCACCTTCACCTCGGGCGGAAGCGAGGCGGACAATCAGGCAATCCTGTCTGCCGCCGCAGTGGGGGAGAAGAAGGGCAAGAAGCACATCATTTCCACCGCCTTTGAGCACCACGCGGTTCTGCACACGCTGGAAAAGCTGAAGAAGCGCGGCTTTGAGATTGAACTGTTGGACGTTGGCAAGGTCGGCAACATCACGGCGGAGCAGGTGCGGGCGGCAATCCGTCCCGATACCTGCCTTGTCACGGTGATGTACGCAAACAACGAAATCGGGTCGGTTCTGCCGATTGCGGAAATCGGCAAGGTCTGCCGCGAGGCGGGGGTGATTTTCCACACCGATGCGGTGCAGGCGGCGGGACATCTGCCGATTGATGTGGCAACGCAGAACATCGATATGCTGTCGCTCTCGGCGCACAAGTTCCACGGACCCAAGGGCATCGGCGTGCTCTACTGCCGCAAGTGCATTCCGCTTGTCAGCCTGATTGAGGGCGGCGCGCAGGAGAGAGGCAAGCGCGCGGGGACCGAGAATCTGCCCGCCATCATGGGCATGGCGGCGGCGCTGGACGATGCCTGCGAGCACATGACGGAGAACAGCGCGAAGCTGACGGCTCTGCGCGACCGCCTGATTGCGGGGCTGTCGAAGATTCCGCATTCGGTCCTCAACGGGGACCCCGTAAACCGTCTGCCGGGCAATGTCCACTTCTGCTTTGAGGGCATTGAGGGCGAGAGCCTGCTGCTCCTGCTGGACGCAAAGGGCATCTGCGCGTCGTCCGGCTCCGCCTGCACGTCGGGCTCGCTGGACCCGAGCCACGTTCTGCTTGCCATCGGGCACCCGCACGAGATTGCGCACGGCTCTCTGCGGCTCTCGCTCTGCGAGACGAACACCGATGAGGATGTGGACGATATGCTCCGCGAGATTCCCGCAGTCGTGGATTACCTGCGGAATATGTCTCCGCTCTGGCGCGACAAGGTAACGGGCAAGAAGGAATTCTATCTGAAATAAAGGAGTGAGTGAAAATGGCACTGTACAGCGAAAAGGTCATGGACCATTTCAAGAACCCGCGCAATGTGGGCGTAATCGAGGACGCGGACGGCGTTGGAGAAATCGGCAATGCGAAATGCGGCGATATCATGAAAATCTACCTGAAGATCAAGGACGATATCATCACCGATGTGAAGTTTGAGACCTTCGGCTGCGGCTCGGCAATTGCCTCCAGCTCTATGGCAACCGAGATGATTAAGGGCAAGCCCGTGAGCGAGGCGCTGGAGCTTTCCAACAAGGCGGTTGCCGAGGCACTGGACGGTCTGCCCGCCTACAAGATGCACTGCTCGGTGTTGGCGGAGCAGGCAATCAAGGCGGCGGTGAAGGACTACTACGACCGCAACCACATTCCCTACGATTCCTGCAAGTTTGCGGACTGCGATTCCTGTCCGCACTGTCATGAAGAATAAAGCGCTGATCGCCATGAGCGGCGGCGTGGATTCGTCGGTCGCCGCTTATCTGATGCGTGAGCGCGGCTATGACTGCATCGGCGTGACCATGAAGCTTTATTCCAACGAGGACGCGGGCGTGGAGCGTTCGCGGACCTGCTGCTCTCTTGACGATGTGGAGGACGCGCGGAGCGTGGCGCACCGTCTCGGGATTCCCTACTATGTGTTCAATTTCAGCGGGGACTTCCGCCGCGAGGTGATGGAGCGGTTCGTCTGCGCCTATGAAGCGGGAGAGACCCCGAACCCCTGCATTGATTGCAACCGCCACCTCAAGTTCGACCGCCTTTACCACCGCGCCGAGGAGCTGGGCTGTGACTGCGTGGTCACAGGTCACTACGCGCGGATTGAGCGGGCGGGGGAGCGGTATCTGCTGAAAAAATCGCTGGTTCCCGACAAGGACCAGAGCTATGTCCTCTATTCGCTGACGCAGGAGCAGCTGGCGCACACCTGCTTTCCGCTGGGCGATATGGCGAAGGAGGAGACCCGCCGCGTGGCAACCGAGCAGGGCTTCTACAACGCGAACAAGCCCGACAGTCAGGACATCTGCTTTGTTCCCGATGGGGATTATGCGTCCTTCATCTGCCGCTATCGCGGAAAAACCTATCCCGAGGGGGATTTCGTGGACACCTCGGGACGGGTCCTCGGGCGGCATAAGGGGATTATCCACTACACGCTCGGGCAGAGAAAGGGGCTCGGCATTGCCGCGGGCGAGCCGCTTTACGTTGTGAGAATTGACGCGGAAAACAACCGCGTGGTGTTGGGAAAGAATTCCGACCTCTTCAGCCGCGAGCTGGAGGCGGACGGGTTCAACTGGATTGCCTGCAACGAGCCGTCGGAGCCCCTGCGCGTGAAGGCAAAGGTGCGCTATCGGCAGGCGGAGCAGTGGGCAACCGCAACGGTGACGGAACACGGGCGGGTCCGCGTGGTCTTTGACGAGCCGCAACGGGCAATCACGCGCGGGCAGGCGGTGGTCCTTTACGATGGGGACACGGTTGTCGGCGGCGGCGTAATCCGATAACGGGAGGTGCGGGAAAATGATGGTTTCCACGCGCGGGCGTTACGCCCTGCGGATGATGATTGACCTTGCGGAAAACAGCCATGACGGTGCCTATATCGCAATGAAGGACATCGCGGAGCGGCTGGAAATCTCCAAAAAGTATATGGAGCAGATTATGCCTGTGCTGGTCAAAAACGGCTTGGTGGAGGGGATGCAGGGGCAGGGCGGCGGCTACAGGCTCACGCGCCGTCCCGAGGACTATCGGGTGGGCGAAATCCTGCGCCTGACCGAGGGGGACCTCGCGCCCGTCTCCTGCCTGTCGGGTGACAGCCCCTGCACGCGCTCGGGTGGTTGCAGGACCATTGCCATGTGGAGCAGGTTCAACAAGCTGACCAACGATTTTTTTGACGGCATCACGGTTGCAGACCTGATGCATAAGGAAGAATAAAGCCTTCGCCGCGCGGTTCCCTTTCGGGACCGCGCGGCGGCTTTTTTTAAAATGTCAAATTTTGTCCGAAGATAGGCTGTTTCTGTCTTGCAAAACGCAATTTTGTGTGCTATAATGGTCTTACAATCGCGCAGAAGCGAGGAAAGGACGGAAACGATTCATATGGAATACGGAATTCAGATGTTCAGTGTACGGGACGTTGCGGAGAAGGACCTGCGGGAGGCGCTCCGTAAGGTGGCGGAGCTCGGCTACCACTATGTGGAATTTGCGGGCTTTTTCGACCATCCCGCCGAGGAGGTCAAGGGCTGGCTGGACGAATTCGGTCTGGTTTGCTCGGGAACGCACACGGGGGTTGACCGGCTTGTGCCCGAGAAAATCGATGCGACCATCGCTTACCACAAGGCAATCGGGTGCGACAATCTGATTGTCCCCGCGGCACCGTGGAAGCCTGCGGATGTCATGGAAGCCAATATTGCGCTCCTGAACGAGGCGCAGAAGAAGCTGGCGGAAAACGGAATTGCGCTGGGATACCACAACCACTCCAAGGAATTTTTCGTGAATCCCTGCGGAAAGGTCATGGAAAACGAGCTGTTGGAGCGGACGAACGTAGAGCTGGAGGTTGACACCTTCTGGGCATTCAATGCGGGTCTCGATCCCGTGGAATTTCTGGAGGCGCATAAGGACCGCATCCGCGTCATTCACCTCAAGGACGGTATTCCGACGGCTCCCGAAAACAGAAGCTATGAGCACGTACACGACGGCGTGAAGGGCAAGGCTTTGGGCGAGGGCAAGGCTCCCGTTGTCCGCGTCCGTGACTGGGCAATCCGCAACGGCGTTCGCATTGTGGTCGAGTCCGAGGGCTTGGACCCCACGGGACCCGAGGAGGTTGCCCGCTGCATCCGTTACCTGCGGTCTTTAGAGGTGTAAGAAGGGTCGCGGGGCTTTGCCCCGCACCCCACTCAGAACCTTCTTGAAAGAAGGTTCTGAGAACTCCAAGAACTTTCACCGCAGGCAGAGAGCTCGCGTTGCGACTCTCTGCCTGCGGTGAAAATTTTTGAATTCTCAAAAATTTTCTTCGGGAGATTTTCAGCGAAGCGGGCAAAGACCCGCGCCCTTTTCTTTTTGAAAAAAGGTATTGAAATATAGAGTTGTTTGTGATATAATAATAATAAGGAAAAACAGGAGCCTGAACCGCTTTTGAGGGAAAGGATGATGAAATGAAACGAATTTTGAGCAGATTGCGGCGGTCGGTCGCGGCAATTCTGATGCTGACCCTGCTGTGCGGGACGCTGGCACCGGCGGTGTCGGCGGAGTACGGGCGTGTGTTCGTCAGCGAGGTGCAGGTCAGCATTTCGGCGGACAAGCAGGAGGCAATCGCGTATCTGGAGCGCGAGGGCTATACGGTCGTGGAGCAAAACCTGAACGAGGGAACGGGCAGTGGCGCGCTGTATGTCTTTCTCGGCTACAAGACCACGCGGAACCCCGAAAAGGCGCTGACCGATATCGCGGTCCTGAATATGAACGGAAGCTACGCTTATACCGATGTCTACGCTTTGAACCGCCTGTGCGGACAGCAGCTGTCCGAAGCGGTCCGCGCGGTGCAGACAGCTTCGGCGGCGCTGGCAACGGCGTACCAAGCGTGCAAAAAGCCTGCGGTCTGGGCATATGAAGCGCTCAACCGCTTCCTTGATACCGAGCGCGACAGCCTGCTGGGGGAGGTCCTGCTCTCCGAGCCGAGCGATGAGACCGTGGAGCGCATCCTCTCAAAGGCGGAGCTTACCACCGTGTCGCTCCTGTTCGCCATCCTCTATATCGGAAACGGGACCGAGGACGGCAAGGCGCTGGCATCCTCGCTGAACGGCTTTCAGACGAGCACGAGAAGCGCGGGGAGCGAAATGCTCCTGCTGGCGGGTCGACTGCTGGACGATTGGGAAAGCATTTCCGCACCGCTCAAAGCCTACCGCACCGCACCGACCAAGTGGGATGCGGAGGGGGACGCGCTGAAGCATTATGTCAGTCGGCTGAACGACCGCGAGCTGCGGAGCTACCTGCTGGGCGGCGCGCTGGAGCAGATCGCGGGTGAGGTCAAGGCGGCGGACGGAAAAACGCTGGCGGACTTCATCTGCCGCGAGGATTTGAGCGCGGAGCAGCTGTGCTTCCTCGTGGATGCCATGAGCGAGGGACAGCGGGCGGTTGCGCCCTACCTGATGCCCGACGTTCTGCTGTTTGCGGGCTGTGACCCGACGGCGGAGGAGCCCGACCCCGTGAATCCCGATACACCGGATGACACAACGGAAACTGGCGGTGTGGGCGAGCCCTCCGACACGACCGAGGACGGCACAGGTGAGACAACCGGCACAGGCGGCGCAACGGGGACCGACGGAACAACGGGCGAGGAGGCACCCCCGAAAAAGCCCGAGGGGTATGACGATGCGGTCCCGCTGGAAACGGGACTTTCGGACCGTCTCGAATTCTTTAGCTTTCTCGGACTGACGGACGAAGCCGTCCGCTATATCCGTGAGCACGCCGACCTGCGATGGTTCTGGAGCGAATGGGGCGAGCCGACGGGAAGAACCGAAACGCTCACCGAGCTGGCGGCATCGGTTTACGGCGAGGTCTTTACAAGCACCTTCCGCGTGGCTTACGGAATCGAATTCCCGTCCGATGAGGAGGACGGCGAGGTCCTGCTCGGGCTTTGGCGCGAGCGCGTGACCACCGCCTATATGAAGCAGTGCTTTTCCACGCTGACGGGCATCCGCATGACCGAGGTCCCATACCTTTGGGAGATGAACGCGAAAACGGCAATCGCCCTCCACGCGGTTTACAGCGGGGGGATGGATGTCGGCATGGAGGAACTGCCGCAATACAAGCGGATTCCCGCAGGCATGGTGCAGATTCGGGCGGACGATGACTTCACAATCTACAACGGCGTGTCGCAGACCATCCTCTCGGGCAGTCTGACCGATGCGGACGGAAGCACGGTCCCGCTTGCGGACCTTGCGGGACCCCGCGCAGACCTCAACGGGTGGAGCGGCAGTCAATGGAACGCGCTGTTTGTAACCGATGACCCGAAGGCGGGCAAGCCGATTCTGGCGGAGAATTTCTGCGCGCTGGCGGACCGCGAGCAGAGCGGGCTGGAGCGCAGCTTTGCCCATGCGTTCGGGGAAACGGTGCCCTACAACCTCAACCGCTATGCGAATGAGGACGATTTGGGCGGGTTGTATCTCTATTTTGACCGTCTGACGGAATACGGCGAGCAGACCCCGACCATTTTCACGGGGCGGGATGTCCGCCTTGCCATTGCGGGCGGCTCGGTTGGCGGCATCATCATCGGTGCGGTGGCGGTCTATGTCGGCTACGAAAGCAGAAAGCGCAGACAACAGGAACAACAGGAAAAGGATAAAGGATAAAAATAAATATGGAACAGGTGATTCTTACAGGGGACAGACCGACAGGGCGGCTTCATGTCGGGCATTACGTCGGGTCCCTCAAGGAGCGTGTGAAGCTCCAGAACTCGGGGAAATTTGATAAGATTTTCATCATGATTGCGGACGCGCAGGCGCTGACCGACAATGCCGAGCACCCCGAAAAGGTGCGGAGCAACATCATGCAGGTGGCGCTGGACTATCTTGCGTGCGGTCTTGACCCCGCGAAATCGACGATTTTCATTCAGTCCACGGTCCCCGAATTGACCGAGCTGACCTTCTACTATATGAATCTGGTCACGGTCTCCCGCGTTCAGCGGAACCCCACGGTCAAGGCGGAGATTCAGATGCGGAACTTTGAGGCGAGCATTCCCGTCGGCTTCTTCTGCTACCCCATCAGTCAGGCGGCGGACATTACGGCGTTCCGCGCAACGGCGGTTCCCGTTGGCGAGGACCAGATGCCGATGCTGGAGCAATGCCGCGAGATTGTACACAAATTCAACGCGGTTTACGGCGAGACCTTGGTGGACCCGCAGATTATTCTGCCCTCCAACGAGGCTTGCAAGCGGCTCCCGGGCATTGACGGAAAGGCGAAGATGAGCAAGTCGCTCGGCAACTGCATTTATCTTTCGGACAGTGCGGACGAAATCAAGACCAAGGTGATGAATATGTTCACGGACCCGACGCACCTTTGCGTGAAGGACCCCGGGCACGTGGAGGGAAACCCTGTGTTCATTTATCTGGATGCGTTCTCGCGTCCCGAGCACTTTGCGGCGTTCCTGCCCGAGTATGCAAATCTGGACGAGCTGAAGGCGCACTACACGCGCGGCGGTCTTGGGGACGTGAAGGTAAAGCGTTTCCTCAACGAGGTGATTCAGTCGGAGCTGGCACCGATTCGCGCACGTCGCGTGGAGTGGGAGTCCCGTTTGCCCGAGGTATACGACCTGCTTCGCGCGGGTTGCACCGTAGCCGAGGCGCGCGCGGCGGAGACGCTTGCCGCCGTTCGCCGCTCGATGCGCATTGACTATTTCGAGAACAACAATCTGCTGAACTGATGTGCGGGGGGAGGAAGGTCGCGGGGCTTTGCCCCGCACCCCACTCAGGAGGCTTCTTGAAAGAAGCCCCCTGAGAACCCGCAAGAACTTCACTCCAAAGGGCGGATTTTCGCTTTGCGAAAATCCGCCCTTTGGAGTGAAGCCTGTGGGTTTTAGGGCTTTTTTCGAGGAGGCTCTGAATGGAGTACGGTACATAGCCTCACGAACCTTTTCCCGCACATCTGCTCGGCGTATTTTTGCCTCCAATATTCAGTGGCACTATGTTCGCACTCTCCAATTTGGGTAAAAGGTTTGGGGAGTCCGGAGGGGTGACGGTCGCCAAGCGACCGTCAATAGCGACGCAGGAGCGTTGCTTTCACTGAAAAGCCCCCCTCTGGCGCTTTACGAAAATTTTACTTGGTTTTTTCACAAAGGAGGGGGAGAATGTGGTATAATATAGGGGAATGAACTGCATACTGAAAGCAGGAAATGAGAAAAGAGAGGAGCGGAGCGAGGGGAAGCAATGTCATTGATGGAATTTTTGCGGCAGGTCGCGCAGAATCCCGTGCTGATGGTTTCATCGGTGCTGACGCTCGGCGTGATACTGGTCAACGGCTGGACGGACGCGCCGAATGCGATTGCAACCTGCGTGTCAACGCGGGCAATCGGGGTGCGGAAAGCCATTATCATGGCGGCAATCTGCAACTTTTTCGGCGTTCTGGTGATGACCGCCATCAACGCATCGGTGGCGATGACCATTTACAACATGGTGGATTTCGGCGGAAACGCGCACGAGGCGCTGATTGCGCTTTGCGCGGCGATGACCGCAATCGTCATATGGGCAACGGCGGCGTGGTACTTCGGAATTCCCACCAGCGAGAGCCATGCGCTGATTGCGGGGCTAACGGGCGCGGCGGTTGCGATACACGGCAGCTTTTCGGGCGTGAATTGGGGAGAATGGCAGAAGGTCCTGTTGGGACTGCTCCTCTCCACCGTGCTGGGCTTCGGTCTGGGCTTCGGGCTGTCAAAGCTGGTCACGCTCCTGTTTCGGGGACGGAACCGAACGCGGTGCGACGGCTTTTTTGCCAAGTCGCAGGTCGCGGGCGGCGCGGCAATGGCGTTCATGCACGGCGCGCAGGACGGACAGAAATTCATGGCGGTGTTCCTGCTCGGCGCGGCGCTGGCGAACGGGCAGACGGGCGTGTCGGATTTTTCCGTCCCGCTGTGGCTGATGCTTCTCTGCTCGGTTGTCATGGGGCTGGGGACCTCCATCGGGGGCTACCGCATCATTAAGTCGGTCGGAATGGATATGGTCAAGCTCAAGCCCTATCAGGGCTTTGCGGCGGACGCGGCGGGCGCGGTCTGCCTGCTGATTTCTTCGCTCTCGGGTATCCCCGTGAGCACCACGCACACCAAGACCACGGCAATTATGGGGGTGGGAGCCTCCAAGCGCCTGCGGAACGTCAACTGGAGCGTGGTGCGGGATTTGGTGCTGACTTGGGTCTTTACCTTCCCCGGGTGCGGCGTTCTGGGCTTTCTCGTGGCAAAGCTGTTTCTGAAAATTTTTGCGTAAAAGGGGGAGACCTTTATGGCACGGAACCGAAACGATTATTTCAAGCTGATTGAGGAGCAGCTGTCCCACAGCGTCCGCGCATCGGAGCTGCTGGGGGAGATTCTCACGAACGTCACGGCGGAGAATGTGCAGGACTATAAGGAGCGGATGCACGCAATCGAGCATCAGGGGGACGATATCCACCATTCCATCCTGTCGCGCCTTTCGGCGGAGTTCATCACGCCGATTGACCAAGAGGACATCCTGCATCTGGTCCAGCTGATTGATGACATCACCGACGCGCTGGACGAGGTGGTGCTGGAGCTGTATATGTTCGACATCAAACGCATCCCCGATGCCGCACCGATGCTGGGCGGCAAGGTGGACGAATGCGTCAAGGCACTGTACGCGGCGGGCGCGGAGCTGAAGAACTTCAAAAAGCCCGAGCTGTTGCGGCAACACCTGATTGATGTCAACACACACGAGGGCGAGGCGGACGAAATCTACGCGGAGGCAATCCATAAGCTGTTTGTGACCGAGACCGATTTTCGGACCCTGCTGGGCGCGAGAGGCATTTATGACAGCCTTGAGGAGTGCTGTGACCTCTGCGAGCACGCGGCGGACATCATCGAGCAGATTATCATCAAGAATACCTGATGACAGGGGGCACGGCAGAGCACCGCGCCCCCGCATTTTTGTACAAAGTGTAAAATCTCGCAAATTCGGTTGACAATCACGCGAATCTGTTATATAATATGGTGAAAGGAGTTGGTGACGCTTTGGACAGTATACCCCGATGTAGTCCCGAAACGGGAATTTTTATTTTACCCATCGGTTCTCCGTCCCCGCGTGGGGATATTCCGTATGTCATGCTGTGTTAGCGGCAGGGCAAATGCACCTCATTTGATTTTTACGGAATATAAGGAGAAAAAATGATGTCTGATATTATCAAACAATTGCTGTTGCAGCTGGTGCTGATCCTGCTGAACGCCTTTTTTGCCGCAACCGAAATTGCGGTCATTTCCCTGAACGAGAAAAAGGTTCGGGCACAGGCGGAGGGCGGGGAAAAACGCGCCAAAAAGCTATTGAAAATCATACAGGAGCCCACGCAGTTCCTGTCCACCATCCAAATCGGCATCACGCTGGCGGGCTTTCTCGGCTCGGCGTTTGCGGCGGATAACTTCGCCGAAAAGCTGACGGGAGGGCTGGTCCGCCTGTTCGGTGCGTCCGCCGAGCACGAGGGCGCAATCCGCACGGTGTCGGTCATTCTGATTACGTTGATTCTGTCCTACTTCACACTGATTCTCGGCGAGCTGGTCCCCAAGCGGGTTGCCATGCGCCATAAGGAGAAGCTGGCGGGGGCGGTGTGCGGCGTGATTACCGTGCTGTCCAAAATCCTGAAGCCGGTTATCTGGTTGCTTACGGTGTCCACAAACGGCGTTCTGCGCCTCTTGGGAATCGACCCGAAGGAAAAGGAGGAGGCAGTTTCGGAGGAGGATATTGTGATGATGCTGGACGCGGGCGGTGACGGCGGGACCATCCGCAGTGACGACATCCGATACATCAAGAATGTGTTTCGGCTGGAGCATCAAGCCGCAGTGGACATCATGACCCCGCGCGGCGCGGTTGTTGCGGTCCCGATTGACACGGACCGAAAAAGCCTGACCGAGCTGATTGCGCGGGAGGGGTATTCCCGCATTCCGGTCTACGAGGAGGATTTGGACCGCGTGGTGGGCATTCTGCACGCAAGCGAATACCTGCTCCGCCGCGATGAGGAGGGCTTCGACCTGCGGAGCATCCTCCACGAGCCGCAGTTCGTGCCCGAAACCATGCCGTCGGATGCGCTCTTCCGTGAAATGCAACGGGAGCATAACCACATGGCGGTGGTGGTCAACGAATTCGGCATGACACTCGGTATCGTGACGATGGAGGACGTGCTGGAGGAGCTGGTCGGCGAAATTTGGGACGAACAGGACGTGGCGGTTGAGGATGACAGCATCCGCAAAACGGGAGAGAATCGGTACACGGTCCGCACCTCGCTTCCGCTGGACGATCTTTTTGAATTTTTCTCGCTCGGAAAGGATGACGAATTCGAGTCCTCGACCGTCAACGGTTGGCTGAGTGAGCTGTGCGGGCATATCCCGCAGGTCGGGGAGAGCGCGCAGTATCGGAATCTGACCGTCCGCGTGACGGCGGGGGACGATCTGATGACGCGCGAGGCGGAGGTGACCGTGAAAAACGAGCCGCAGATACCCGCCGAAGCGGGGACGGAGACAAAAACGGATTGAGAGAAACGGAGCGAAGGATGGAGATTCGGACAATCCGACAGGCGGACCTTTCCGCCTGCCTTGCAATCTATAATCGGTACATCACAGACACAACGGTCACGTTTGAGGAGACCCCGCTGACCGAGGCGGACTGGCGGGCGCGCGTGGCGCGGATTACCGAACGATACCCCTATCTGGTCGCCTGCGAGGGGGACAGGATTCTCGGGTATGCGTATCTTGACGCCTACAGCGAGCGCTCCGCGTACCGCTTTACGGCGGACCTCTCGGTCTACCTCGACCAAGCGGCAACGGGAAAGGGAATCGGCGGGGCGTTGCTTGCCGAGCTGGAGCGGCGGGCGGCGGAAATGGGAATTGTCAACCTGATTTCCATCGTGACGGGCGAGAATCGCGTCAGCATGGCGTTCCACGAAAAGCACGGATTCGTGCAGGTGGGCAGACCCGAGAAGGTCGGCTTCAAGCAGGGACGGTGGCTGGACGTGGTGTTCTATCAGAAACGGCTTGCAAAGTAACCGATTTTTTGCGAAAAAATCCGAAAAAAATAAAAAAAGACTTGACAGCGGGCGCAAAATCGTGTATAATAGTAAAAGGTAATTCTTGCATTCGGCAACCGCCGTTTGCAACAGGATACCGGTTCACCGGCGGAGGGAGGGATAAACATGGCAGAAATCAGAGTCAAGGAAGGCGAGTCTCTTGACAGCGCTCTTCGTCGCTTTAAGCGTGCAACCGCTCGTTCCGGCGTCCTCACCGAGCTTCGCAAGAGAGAGCATTACGAGAAGCCCAGCGTGAAGCGCAAGAAGAAGTCTGAAGCAGCCAGAAAGCGCAAGTACAAATAATGTACCTGCAAAAAGCACCCATCGGATTTTCCGATGGGTGTTCTTTTTGTACTTTGGGTTATGTAGTCAGAACCGTCCGCCGCTACTGCTCCGCGAGGAGCCGCCGCTGCTGCGTCCGCCGCCCGAGGAGTCGCTTTGCACCCGCGTTTTGGTCACGGTGCTGAAGAGGTAGAGGTCCGCGCTTTTCTTCAGCGCAAAGCTGTTGTCCTTGACGTAGTTCGCCGCGTTTCTGCCGCGCCGCGCGTTGTTCATGCGGTAGGCAAAAACACCCGCAACCGCAAAGCCGATGACAAGCGCCACGATGACAACGATGAATTCACCAATCAGCAGGTTCCCGCTCTTGGCGCTGAAATCCTCGGTTGTCAGCGAGCCGACCGCGGCAACGAATGCGGTCGCCGCACCCGACCAGTTGTTATCGGAAAGCCGTTCAACCGTCAGGCTCTCAATCCGATTCTTGGCGGAGCGGGTCAAGTCGTCGTTCATGCGCCCAATCCAGCGGATGCGATAGACGCGCTCCGAAACATCCACCGCGAGGATTACTGCGTCGCTCCGCTGATCGCAGTTCGCGTCATAAAGACGGTCCGCGCGGTCATCCAGATCGTCCTCATCCAAGCCGCTCTTTGTGAAAATGATTCCCACATTCGCGCCGACCTGCTTTGCCGCAGTCCGTGCCGCCGTTTGCAGGTCATTGACCTCGCTCTCCTTCAGCACGCCGCCCGCGTTGTCGATAAATGCCTCCGCATAAGCCGTTCCCGCCGCAAAGCAGGGGAGCGCCATGACGGTAAGCAGGAGCAGAAGAACTGCCGCCGCAAAAATCTGTTTGCCGAATCGTCTCATCAGAACATCCCTCCCGCCAACAGAAAGAGTTGCCCGAGCGCGACCGCCGCCGCAGCGATGCCGCCTGCCCATGCGAAGAAGCGTCCCCACGAAATCGGGAGCTTGCCGACAAACTTGCCCGTCTGCCCGTTCATTGCGAAGAAGTACGGCTTGCCCTTGTACTTGGTATTCAGAATGTAGACGGGGAGCATGGCGTATTTGACTTGGCTGTCCGAGGTGTGAATGTCGGTGCTTCGGGTCGTCACGCTTGCGTAGCCGTGGACCGTGGAGCGCAGGCTGTCCTCAAGGCTCTGCTTGACGCGGCGCGAGGCGCGCGGAGCCGAAGCCTTTGCCGAAACGTCGAAGCGGTCGGCAAGGAAGCCAGAAAGGTAAGCCGTTCCGAATTCGGTCAGGTCGCGGTAGTCGAACGGCTCAAGCGAATCCATGTAGCTGTCGTCCATCTTTTCGGACGCGTCCACGGGGATTTTTTCAAACGCCATATGCCCGCCGCGGATGACCAGAAAATGACTGGTTTTGGTGTAGCGGTAATCGCCGCTCCGCCATGTGGAAACGCGCGTGGCGTTGAAGTGCACGGTTCCGTCCGCGTTGCAGTCAAAGAGCCAGAAGGGGACATAGACCCCCTGCAATTTGTCGATGCAGTTCTCGCGCTTGAAGGCGCGGGGCAGGAGCAATTTGCCCTTGTAGAATTTTTTGAGCGTATCCTTCGCCGCCTGACGGTCCAGACGGAAGGGGATGATGTAATCGGGGCGGAGCGCGCCGCTGACGCGCTCCTTGATGATGGCGGGATTGCCGCAATAGGGGCATTCGGTTGCCATCATCGTATCGTCCCCGACCAGTGCTGCGCCGCAGGATTGGCAGATGAATGCCGTCTGCTCGCCCTCGGTCTCGGTCCCCTCGTAATCCGACCATTCCGGCTCGGAGGTGTTCTTTTCGTCCCGTTCCGCCTCTGCCAGCTGCTCCAGCTGTTCAACGGAGAATTTGTTGTCGCAGTACTCGCAAACCAGCTCCTGCGTCCCCCCGTCAAACTTCAGTCCGGCACCGCAACAGGGACATTTGTATTCCAGTACGGTTTCGTCAGCCATAATCTGTCCGTTAACCTCCAAGCGGAATTATTTTGCGTCGTTGTCGTCGAAGATATCGCCGCACTCGGGGCAGAACTTCGGCGGATGCGCGGGGTCCTCGGGAGTCCAGCCGCACTTGTCGCAACGGTAAACCTTTGCGCCTGCGGGACGCTTTGCGCCGCATTCGGAGCAGAATTTGCCCTTGTTCTGCGCGCCGCACTTGGTGCAGGTCCAGCTGTCATCGGGCTTCGGGGCGCCGCACTCCGCGCAGAATTTGCCCGTGTTGACCGCGCCGCACTTGCAGGTCCAGGAGCCTGCGGGCGCGGCGGCTTTCTTTTCCTGCTCGCGCTTTGCCGCTTCCGCCGCCGCTGCCTGCTGTTGCGCCTGCTGCTGTGCCTGCATCTGGTAGAGCTGATTTGCGTTCATGCCGCCCTGATTCTGCGCCATGTTCATGCCCGCAAACGCCATGAACGCGCCGCCCTGACCCTGATTCTTTGCCGCGTCCTGCATTGCCTGTGCCTGTGCACCCGTCAGGATTGCCGCCGCCATACCCGGGTCGCGCATAACCGCGCTCTTCTGGTACTGCTTGATCATGTCCTCGTCCTCTTTGGACGCAGTGACCGAGTTGATGCCGAAGGAGCAGACCTTAATGCCGCGCGTTTCTCCCCACTTCTTGGAAAGCACCTCGTTGAGCGCGTCGGCAATCTCAACCGTGTGTCCCGGGAGTGCGCTGTAGCGGATGCCCTGCTCGGAAATCTTCGCAAAGGCGGGCTGGAGCGCGGTCAACAGCTCGGTTTTGAGCATACTGTCGATGCGGTCGCGGGTGTAAAGGTCGGATACGTTGCCCGAGACGTTCTTGTAGAAGAGCAGGGGGTCCACGATTTTGTAGGAAAATTCGCCGTTGCAACGAATGGAGATGTCAACGTCCAGCCCGATGTTGCGGTCCACCACGCGGAACGGAACGGGGCTTGCCGTGCCGTACTTGTTCCCCGGGATTTCCTTGATGTTGAAGTAGTAGACCCGCTGGTCCTTGCCCGTGTCCCCGCCGTAGCTGAAGCGGCGACCGATGGTTGCAAAGGTCCCGAGAATTGATTTGCCGAGATTTCCCGAGAACAGGCTCGGCTCGGCGGTCTTTTCGTAAGTAAATTCGCCCGGCTCCGCGCAGAATTCCACAATCTCGCCCTGACAGACGATGACCATGCACTGTCCTTCGTTGACCGCAATGCCCGAGCCTGCCGAAATGATATTGTCCTCGCCCTTGGTGTTGGAGGAGCGGCGCGAGGTGCGCTTCTGTCCCTTCGCAACCAGAACATTGTCCGCCAGCGAATCGCAGTAGAAATACTCCTTCCACTGGTCGGCAAGCGTGCCGCCCAGTGCGCCCCCGAATGCTTTAATCAGTCCCATGTGTTTGTTCTCCTTTTATATAAAAGTGGTAACGTTTCATCGTTACTAACAGTATACCATGACTTTTTCATTTTTGCAAGAGGAATTTTGAAAAAAGAGAGGCGTTGGGGAAACTTCTCTCAAATGTTAGCTGAAAAGGCATGTGCAAAGCGATTGAACGCCCCTACACGGGTACTGAGCCGTTCGGGGGGGGACTGAACGCCGTAGGCGGTTGCTTTGAGATGGCACCCGTTGGGGGCTGTAGATGTTCGCCCTTGCACGAGTGCCGAGATCCCGCCTGCCGGCGCCCCTTCGGGGTTCGACTGCGCGGCAATGGCTGGTTTTCGCGCTTGCCGATACACGGTGGTGCCGCTCCGCTCAGGATGACACGGAGGTGTACCGATTCGTAAGATATAATCCAATCGTTGTTAAGGTTACTTATTGCTTATTGTTTATTGCTCATTGCTTATTACTCATTGCTCGTTGCTCATTACTCATTGCTTGTTGCTTGTATTATTACACTGAAATTATATCACTCACGCAACGACCAGCCTCCGTGTCATCCTGAGCGGAGCGGCACCACCGTGTATCGGCAAGCGCGAAAACCAGCCATTGCCGCGCAGTCGAACCCCGAAGGGGCGCCAGCAGG
>ERZ808252.909-NODE-909-length-24823-cov-4.274669_pt1 | contig 24823 bp, 19 predicted proteins | sample MGYA00521242_ERZ808252 | MGnify/ENA primary metagenome ERZ808252 (study PRJEB31516, sample SAMN03275581) | gut metagenome | biome: mammalia-associated habitat; material: feces | host: Papio cynocephalus | place: Kenya | collected 2012-08-07 ...
TCAGCACTAGCTTTAGCAAATGTTTCTTGTGGTGTTGCATGAAGACAGTTGAACTGATCTTTTAAAATATTGATCACTTCATCATCAACAGTAGCAATTTGAGAAACAATAACTTTATTTTCAAAAAGTTTATCTTCTTTTATTTTTTCACTAGCTAAGTAACTATTTTCATATTTATTAGCTATTTCTTTTTTAGTGACAATAACAATCTCAGATCTATAATATTCATCAGTAAAATCAATTGACTGCCTTCTTTCTTCAGTATTTGTCATACCAGCAATTACTAAATCAACATTATTATTTAATAAGTTTGTAATCAATGCTTCCCATTCAATCTTAATAATTTTAATATCAGCATCTAATTTAGAAGCGATTTTTTTTGATACAACAACATCATATCCATCAACAAATTTACCTTGGTCATTTGAAATCGGCAATGTAGTATCACTTTCACTGCCAACTGTCCAATTGAATGGCTGATAATTGCAATCTATACCAATTGTAATAAGTCTACGATCACTATTTGACTTAGAGCATGAAAATAGACAAATAAAAGAAAAACAAATCAAAATAAATGATAATAATTTTTTTTTCATAAAAAAAGACCCTCCTATCTACATCGCATTTCTATCAATGCGATCTAAATAATTTAGGGTTCGTATTAATAGTTCAAGCCAGATGATAAATCATACTGACGAATTCCTACTAGACTATCTTTTATATGATAGTCATCGATGTGACAAGAAAATATAACAAATAAATTTAAATATTACAATATAAAAATTCATATTTTTTATATTTTTAGTTATATAATCATGATGCAACCAATAGTTGCCCTGTTGAAAAGCAGACTTTATAGAAGGAAACTGAAGAAATCTTTAAAATAAAATCGTAATTTAGGAGGTGTCTTATGAATATCAAAATTGCAAATAGATTAGTAGAACTTAGAAAGAAAAATGGATTATCACAAGAACAACTTGCCGATAAATTGGGTTTATCTAGACAAGCAGTTTCAAAATGGGAAAGAGCAGAAGCAAGTCCTGATACTGATAATCTTATTTGTTTAGCAAAAATCTATAATGTCTCTCTTGATGAACTTCTACAAAGCGATGAAACAGTAGATGATATAGCTAGAGAAACTAAAGAAAAAGAAACTCAACAAAAAGATAAAAAAGAAAAGGAATCAGAAATAAGACAACTAAAAAAAGGTATTTATATAAATGATTCAGATGGTGAACGAATCATAATTAGTGGTGATGGTATACATTTAAAAGAAAAACAATCAAATGATGAAGATGATGACTTTTATGAAACTAATATCAATTTTAAAGATGATAAAGTTTACTCGCATAAAAAAAATACAACACATCATATCTAGTTCATTGTGGTCAGCTAGCTTTCTAATTGTGATTGTTGCTTATATTATCATCGGCTTTATGGTGGATAATGGATGGTATTTATATTGGCCATTATTTTTTATAGCACCGATTGTTCCAAACATATATGATGTTATAAGAAAAAGAAGAATCTGTGATTTTATTTATCCTATATTTATAACTGGTATATATTGCTTTTTAGGAACTTTTTTAAACCTATGGCATCCATATTGGTTTTTATTCATAACAATACCGGTTTTTTATGCTTGTTTTTCACCAATAGATAAACTCATTCACAAAGAGTTCTAATTATAAATCAGCACCAAAATCAGATACTAAAATTTGACCAGTCAATGCTTTAGATTCATCACTTGCTAAAAAGAGAATAATATTAGCAACATCTTCTGGCATACATGATTTGCAACCTTTAATATCACTATGTTTTGACATTTGCGAAAGCATACTCATATTTATATGTTGCATATCCATATTTGAAGTCATAGGAGTGATAATATTTCCAGGACATACTGCATTGCATCTAATATCAGTTGATGCAAATCTTAATGCAGTGTGCTTAGTTAACCCAACTAATGCAGCTTTACTTGAAACATAAACAGCACCGCCACAACCTAATACACCTGCTACTGATGAAACATTAACAATTGAGCCTTTATTTTCTTTCATCATGTATTTTAAGGCCTCCCTTGTAACTTGCATCGTCCCTTTTTGATTGATAGATATCACTTTATCAAAATCATCATCTGTAAAATTATCGATAGAGTTTAAGTAATGATCTAATACACCTGCATTATTAACTAAAATATCGACCTTTTTAAATTTTTCAATTGTCTTTTCAAATAAATTTGATACATCATTTTGATTTGATATATCACATCTTACCTCCAACACTTCTCCGCCAAGTTTAATCACTTCATCTTTAACTTCTTTTAATTGTTCTTCTCTTCTTGCACAGATGACTACTTTGCAACCTTCTTTTACAAAAAGTTTGGCACATTCCTTTCCAACACCTGAATTACTTCCAGTAATGACAGCTACTTTGTTTTCTAATCTTTTCATATGTTCCTCCTAAAATTAGATATACAAATAATATATATTGAATTTACTAAAAAAGCATTAATTTATAAATCTAAACTATTTTGATTCAATAAAAATTCTTCAAGTGTTATGTTTAATATGCCGTCATCATTTATAAAAGTATGAATATCATCTTTTGTAACAATTATTTTTTTGAAGTTATCCTTTATATTCATTAGTGATCTATTTTCCTGTCTTTCTTTTTCTTCAGTTAGCATACCATATGCTGACTGAATATAGTATCTTTTACTTGCTTTATTGCAGACAAAATCAACTTCAAATTGTTTTCTAATTGTTTTCCCATAGTTATTTTTGTCATATTTTTCAATCACACCGACATCTACATTATATCCTCTAATTAATAACTCATTAAAAATTATATTCTCCATCACATGGTCTAAATCATGCTGTCTAAAATTTAATCTAGCATTTCTTAAACCTATATCTGTAAAATAGTATTTATATGGAGTAGAAATGAATGATTTACCATTAATATCATATCTTTCAGCTTTTTTAATTAAAAATGCATCCTCTAAATAATTAAGATATGAATTAATTGTATTTCTATTAACATCTTTATATCTTGAACTAACAAATGTATCATATAATTTCTTAGGATTAGTGAGAGAAGAAATAGAAGAAGACAAAATATTTAATATGGAATCAAGCACATTATTTCTTTGAATTGAATTTCTTTCGATGATGTCATTTATATATGTATTATTAAATAAGTTAATAAGATACATACTTTTTTCTTCTTCATTATTTAATGATAAAACATATGGCATCCCACCATATATCATGTAATCTTTTAAAGCTTGATTTTTAGATTCATAAGCATTATAAAATTCAAAATAAGAAAGAGGATATACTTTTATTTCATCTCCTCTTCCTCTAAATTCAGTAATTATATCCGTTGATAAAAATTTAGAATTACTTCCTGTTACATAAACATCTAGATTTTTTTTCCTAAGAAAACTATTTAAAATACTCACAAAATCTTTTACTTTTTGTACTTCATCAAGAAGAACATAGTAAGTTTCATCATCAACAATTTGATTCATGACGTAATTATATAAATTCATACCATCTTCTATTAATTTTCGATATTCAATTGAATCTAAGTCTATCTTTATAATATGATCAGCTTTTACACCATCATTTAATAAGAAATTTTTAAAAATTGGATCAAGTAAATATGATTTACCACTTCTTCTAAGACCAGTAATCACTTTAATTAATCCATTATTTCTTTTACTTTTAAATTTTTCTAAATATGAGTCTCTTATAATATTCATATTCAACCTCCATTATCTTTTTTTGTGTGTAAACACGTTTTTTGATAATATTATATATAAAACCATTCCTATTTTAAAGTTATAATTATCTTTTTTTGTGTGTAAACACATTTTTTGATAATTAAGTTGATTAGAATATATTTATAAAATTTGATATTCAGTAAGCATATAATATTTTCATTTCTGCTTTAAAATCATTCTTAACAATTTCTTTACAATTCTTAACAATTAAAGATATATCTAATATTTTGTTTTCTTTAAAATTTGATTGTACAAAGAGGTAAATAAAATGAAATTATTAAAAAACACTGTTCTAGTTATGTCGTCATTACTATTGTTTTCATGCAGTAATACATCTTCTAAATCAAATCAGAGTTCAGATGCACTTTCTTTAGTGAGTCAAGCAGAAAGAAAAAATGAAATAGTTAAAGCTTTTTATGAATACACTCTTTCAAAAGAAGGATTTGAAACAGCAAAAGCAAATGGTGGAATAATTAAAGATAGTGATTACTTAGCTGCAAAAGATTTTAATAAAAATGATTATCAAATCTTCTCATTAAATAATAGTGATTTGACTATCAAAGTAGGTGGTTCAACATCAGTTACTGATGTTTCTGATGCACAAATTAGAACTTTCATATCTTTTTTTAAAGAGAATAACTCACCAGCGTTCACTAAAGATAGAAAAGGATCAGGTACTGCAGTCAGTGGTCTTGAAACTGGCTTATATGATATAGCATATTTATCAAGAGAATTAGATAGTCTTGAAAAAGAAAAAATGAATACTTTAGAAGGTAAAACATCACCATTTTGTATAGATGCAGTCGTTCCTGTAGTAAATAAGTCTAATAATTTAGAGTCAATTACTAGAAAACAATTAGCACTGATTTATGGAGAAAGAAATTATTTAGATACCTTAGATAATTTTAAAAATGAGCAGAGTATCACTAAATTTTCAGATATTGATTCCTCTTTACCATCATCTTCAATTTCAATTTATACACGTGATTCATCATCAGGAACAAGAGAATGTTTTACTGAGAAAATAGGGATTCCTGGTAGTAAAAAAGATGATAAGCTGACAAGTAAAGCAACTGTCATAGATACAAATGGTGATATGATCACCTCTATTAAAAATGATGAAAATGGATTAGGATATGTTTCACTCGATTCAATTTCAGGTAAAGATGAAGTGAAGGCTTTAAAGCTTGAAAATGTTGAAGCAACTTTGGAATCAATAAGTGATGGAAGTTATCTTCTTCAACGTTATTTTAATATTGTAACCAAATATTAGTTATGGATAATCAATTGAGTGAAAAGATAATAAAAAATAGTTATCAAAAAATTAAAATCGATAAAATTACAAAAGCGATTTTTACTATCATCTCTATTTTTATTGTCATCATCATATTTTTAACATTAGGATATTTAATTTATTCTGGATTAAAACCTTTTTTCAAAACTTATACAATTGAAATAAATGATCCAGCTAATCCATTAAAAACAATGACAGTTTCTGGTCATTTATCCTTCTTTAAATTCATAACAGGGAATAGATGGAATAGTGGTGATTTTGATTATTCCATTGGTTGGTTAATATTGAACACCATTTATTTGACTATTTTATCTTTATTATTGTCAGTTCCTCTTGGAATTTTATCAGCTCTATTTATCACAAAAATGTCAAATAAATATATAGGCAAAATTCTTTCTTCAATAATAACACTGCTTTCATCTATTCCAAGTGTTATCATCGGTGTCTTTGCAATGGGAGTTATTCTTCCTGGAATCAAAAATTTTGCAAATTTATTTCAAGTATCAACTTCTGGTGGAAGAAGCATCCTAGCCGCAATCATTGTTCTAGCAATGATTTCATTTCCAATAATAACAGCAATGACAGTTACAGCTATAAAAAGTATTGATAATAATTTGATTATGTCTTCGCTTGCTCTAGGAGCAAGCAAAGTCCAAACTAATTTCAAAGTTGTTTTAAAAGCATGCAAGTCAACTATCTTTGCTTCAATAATTCTTGCATTGGGGAGAGCCTTAGGTGAAGCAACTGCAATTCAAATGGTAACAGGAGCATTATCTGGTCCAACATTTCTAATTTTTGATAACACTGCCACTTTGACAACTATTATGCTTACTGGTATGGGTGAAGCAAGTTATGGTAGTTTAAATTATGATGCTAGATTTGCAGCTGGATTATTTTTGATGTTAATTATTTTACTAAATAATTTATTATTGAACTTAATAATGAAGAAAATTGAAAAAAAGGAGAAAGGAATAATCACTAAAAATTATTCTAAAATCCTAACAAAAAAATTAAATGGTGAAATCTTATGAATGAAGTTAATTTAACTAAAAATGATCAAAGTATCATTCAAGAGAATATAAAAAAGAAAAGAAAAATAGTAATTTTAAAAAATGGACTATATAGATTCATTACTTATTTTTTCTCATCGATAACTATTTTGATTACAGCCGCTGTTTTAACTTTTATTTTTCAAAAAGGGTGGAATACTCTGTCTTTTGATTTATTAACTTCAAACAATGAAAAGACAGTGATGTCCTTTAAATGTGATAAAGAAAACGATAATTCAAAAAATTATATTTATACTCCATTAGAGAATGAATTTTTTTCTTCTAGATGGGGTATTGCTTTTACTGATTCTAAAGACACAAGCAATGAAGATGTTGTATTGGTGTCATATATTGATTCTTCTTCACCTCTATTAACAAATTTGAAAGATGAAAATGATAATAGCATGATAATCAAAAAAGGTGATCAAATAAGCGAAGTGATTCTAAATATAGATAATGAAATAATACCTGTATCTTTAGGAAATAAAGCTAATAGTAAACCAAATGATATGACATTAGCAAAATGGTATCAAGAAACATTTGATAAAGCATATAAAATTAAAAGAGGTCAAATTGTATCAGGTGGAAATGGAATTAGAGGTTCACTTTTAACTACCTTGCTTATGATCTCTCTCACACTTTTATTTTCTCTTCCTTTAGGTATCATTGCAGCTATTTATCTTTCAATTTATGCTAAAAACGGAAGAATCAGTGGAATAATTAAAAGTGCAATTGATCTTCTCTCTGGAATTCCATCAATAATATATGGACTTCTTGGGGCAATCATTTTTATTCCACTCTGTTCAAATGGATCAAATATCGGTTCAATTCTATCTGGAAGCTTAACTTTAGCTTTGATGGTTCTACCACTTATTATGAAAAACACAATTGAATCAATTAAAACAATTGATAGTTCATTAATTGATGGTTCTCTTGCTTTGGCATCAAGTAATACGCAAACTCTATTTAAAATAATACTTCCAAACTCAATATCTGGAATACTGACTGGAACTATTTTATCTATATCAAGAATAATTGGTGAATCCGCTTCTTTAATTTATGCTGTAGGAACAGCAATCAAAGATAAAATTAGTATCTTTGAACCATCTAGCACCTTAGCTGTTCATATATGGAATTTGATGCATGGGGAAAATCCAAATTATGAAATTGCTTGTTCAATATCGATAGTTATTATTTTTATCATCATAATTTTGAACATCTTGTTATCTTTAATTTCTATGAAATTTAATAAAAATATAAAAGCTAATTCAAATAATTTATTTTCTAAAATTAAAATGAAATTTGCTGCTAATAAAATAAAAAAGGAGAATAAAGCCAATGTCTGAGAATATATTTGATATAAGTAATTTAAATCTATTTTATGGAACTCATCAAGCCTTATTTGATGTAAATCTTTCTATTCCTAAAAATGAAGTAACTGCATTAATTGGCCCATCTGGATGTGGTAAAAGCACATTCTTAAAATGTTTAAACAGAATGAATGACTTAGTTGAAGATTGCAAAATTGATGGACAAATATTATTAAATGATGAAAATATAATGAAAATGAATCCTATCATTTTGAGAACTAAAGTAGGAATGGTCTTTCAGCAACCAAACCCTTTTCCAATGTCCATATATGAAAATGTTATTTATGGACTTAAATGTCAAGGAATCAAAGATAAAAAATTATTAAATGAAATCTGCATAAAATCATTGAAAGAAGCCGCCTTATTTGAAGAAGTAAAAGATAAATTAAAGTCATCTGCTTATCAATTATCAGGTGGTCAAAAACAGCGTCTTTGTATAGCAAGAGCCCTTGCCATGAGACCAGATGTTTTACTGATGGATGAACCAACTAGTGCTCTTGATCCAATAGCAACTTCTAAAATTGAAGAATTGATAAATACTTTAAAAGAAAAGTACACCATCGTCATTGTCACCCATAATATGCAACAAGCAACTAGAATATCAGATAATACTGCCTTTTTTATGCTAGGAAGGCTCGTTGAATTTAATAATACTGAAGAGTTTTTTTCTAAACCAAAAGAAAAAGAATCTAATGATTATATTACTGGAAGATTTTCATAAATAGGAGATTATTATGAGATTTGAAAAAGAAAAAGAAGAGATAAAGATCATCTTTTGTAAAATGTTTACAAAAGTCATCGATAATTTAAAATCATCATTAAATTATTATTTATATGAAAAAGAAAAAAAAGATAATCTAATTATTGATGATGACATTATCAATAATTATGAAAGAGAATTAGAAAGTAAATGTATGAAAATTCTTTTAAAAGAAAGCATTTATTCTGATGATTTTAGAGAAATATCTGCAACTTTAGAAATGATTGATTCACTTGAAAGAATAGGAGATAATGCCTTTGATATAAAAAATATGTCTGATGATTTAAAAACTACTAATTACAAGCTTCCAAATAAAGAAATTGAAGCCTTGTCATTATTTATATTAAAAACAATTGAAGAAACTTATTATGCCTACATTAAAGAAGACATCGATTCAGCAAATGAAATAATAAAAAAAGATGATGAAGTCGATAAAATGTATTGGAACGAAATCCTCCATTTAGCTTCTTTAAATGATGAGAGAAAAATAGATGGAAAAGCAACAGTATTTACATCTCATATTTTAAAATATTTAGAAAGAATTGAAGATCAAATCACCAATATATCCGAATGGATAGTTTACATAAAAACTGGATATCATAAAGATAGGATTATCATATAATATTATTAGTTATGAATTATTTAATATATTCTCTTGAAGATGATGAAAACATATCTCATATCATCTCTATTGCACTAAATAATGTCGGTTATCAAATTGAAACTTTCTCGACATATTTGTCGTTTAAAGAAAAGTTTAATAAAGTAAAACCAGATATGATTCTTCTAGATTTGATGCTACCAGATAATGATGGTTTTTCAATTTTAAAAGAAATCAGAGATAATGATAAAAATAATGATATTGATATCATTATTGTCTCAGCTAAGAATCAAACAATCGATAAAATAGATGGGTTTAATTTAGGTGCTGATGATTATATTGAAAAACCTTTTGATATACTTGAGCTCATTTCCAGAGTCAATGCTAAATCAAGAAAGAAAAATATAAATAATACATTAACTGTAAATGGCATCAAAATTGATGAAAATAAAAGAAAAGCTTTAATTGATGATAAAGAAGTAAAATTCACCAATAGTGAATTTATTATTCTATATTCTTTAATTAAAAACAAAAATAATATTGTTTCAAGAGATGAACTTATAAATAAAATTTGGGGAAATGATTCAGCTGTTGAAACAAGAACAATTGATGTACATATCAAATCAATCAGAGATAAATTAAAAAAATATGGAAAAAATATAATTTCCATATATGGAATAGGATATACATATAAAGATGAATAAGAAAAAAACAATTATCGAAACAACAATTTTATCGCTGTTAATAATAATACTTTATGTAGTGACATTCACTCTTCTTTTATCATTTTCAAAATCAAAAACATATGATACATTAAAGTCAACTAGTGATATTGTTCAAAATATCTTCAATGGAAATGATGAAAGTAACTCCATTGATAAGTTGAATAATACCTTTGATGAAAATAATTCTTTAAGAATTTCAATCATCATAAGAAACAATGATAATAAATATACAATTTTATATGATAATAAAAAAATGTATAATGCTGAAAATACTCCAGAAGAACTTGTAAATATTAATCAATATTATACTAGAAAAAGTTCATATGGTTATAATATGATATATTATACAATTCTCGATAATGAAAATGGTAAATATTATATTAGAACAAGCATTAAAGAAAGTGATACTACCTCAATGTCTAAGAATTTTTTGATCTATGGTTCACCAGTTTTAATATTAATACTATTAGGATTTATTTTTTATAAAGTTTATGAATACAATAAATCAATTAAACCACTAAAAAAAGGAATCAATGAATTAAAAGTGATTAGTGGAGATACAAATATTGAAAATTCTGATGATGTTTTAATTTTGTCTAATTCAATTGAGCTTATAAAAAATAATCTCAATCAAAAAATTGAATTACTCAATGAAGAAAAAGAGAAGACACAGATGGTTTTAGATTCATTGACTGAAGGTATTTTAGTCATATCTGAAGAGAATAAAGTCATCATGTTTAATAATGCAGTTAAAAACATTATTTCTTTGGATGAAAACTATATTTTAGATAAAGATTATAATCTTTTGCCTTTAGATGATGATTTTAAAGAAAATATCATCAAATGTTTTAAAAATAAAAGTGACTTTTCTTTTGATATAACAAAAGAAACTAAAATATATCAAGTTCATTTAAGAAACATTTCAATAAAAATAAATAATGAAAATATGAACTGTGTTGCTATTATCTTTTTTGATGTTACTGAGAATAGAAATATTGATAAGATTAAAAATGATTTCTTTGCTAATGCATCTCATGAATTAAAAACTCCGCTAACTTCAATAATTGGATATCAAGAGCTGCTTGCAAATAAAATAATAACTGATCCCCAAGATGTTGAAAAAGCAATTGATGTCACTATCAAACAAGCAAAGAAAATTGATGAAATATTAAAAGACATGCTATCTATTTCTAAGTTAGAAAATAATGAAATTACAACTAAAGAAGAATTGAATGTGAAAGATATCATCGAGCAAATAATATCAGATGAGAATTTCAAAATAAAAAAGCATCACATTCAGCTTAAAACAAATTTATCTGATTTAATTATCATCTCAAATAAAGATGACATATCTAAATTATTTTCAAATTTAATTGATAATGCAATCAAATACAATAAGGAAGGTGGAATTATTGAAATAAATATAAATTCAACCGATAAAAAAATAGAAATAAAAGATACTGGTATTGGAATCAAAGATGAAGATCAAAATAGAATATTTGAACGTTTCTACAGAGTTGATAATTCAAAAGATAAAAATAATGTTGAAGGAACAGGGCTGGGTCTATCAATTGTCAAACATATCATTGATAAATATAATTATGAAATTGATGTTTCTTCATCATACCTTATAGGTTCAACATTTACAGTTATTCTTAAATAATTATTTTATTCCCACTTTCGATAAACAACAGCTTTAGAATTTACTATATCACTTGTTACAATTATATTTTTATCATCAACATAAATAGTTGAGTTAAACCATTCACTATCTTTTATTTTAGTATTATTATTTGAACAAGAAACACTGACATCACTACCATTTGATGAAACAATAATATTTCCATTGAGTGGTTTTTCACCTTCTTTAGAATATAAAGAAGTAGCATAAACTTGATCAGTATAATTACTGATTCTAGATATAAAATCTTGTGTTGGAAAAACATTTAAATAATTATGAGTGTATTCTTCATTTCCTGCAGAACATGAGACCACACATATTTCAGGTTTGATTAATGAAAGAAAATCAGCATTTGATGAAGTTTTAGAACCATGATGTCCTGCTTTATATAAAGAAACATTTGGAAAGGCAGTATTTTGATAATACTGAACAAATTTTTCTTCACCTTCTTTTTCTAAATCACCTGTAAATAAGAAATATTTATCATTGTATTTGAATCTAGTGATGACAGAATAATTATTCTCATTAGTAGTTGTATTTTCAAAATAATAATTATTCCATAATATTTCCATTGAAATATTACTTGTCAAATCATAACTTCTTTTAGCACCATTTTCTTCATTAAAGCACTCTTTAGCAGTGTAATGTTTAGCACCTTTTTTAACAACATTTTCTCTTGCTGTAACATAGTTATTATAAGTTGTAGTTGTTTTAGTAGTGTAAGTAAAATCAATCACATTATCAACTTGATACTGATAAAAAATACCAGGTTTTGCTTTGCTTCCATAAAATCCTTCAATGTGATCAGAATCACCATGTGTGACAATAACATATTCAAGTTTATTATCTTTAACATATTTATTCATATATGATGTTATTTTTTCAGTATCACTGACACCTGCATCAATTAATATGTCATTTTCACCTGCTTTTATATAAATAGCGTCTCCATTTTTATTATTTCCAAGCTGCATAAAATGAAACTGCAAATCATCATAAATAATAGCGGTATTTGGTTGAGTAGTTAAGCTATTGCTACTATTATTATTTGAATTATTATTCTTATCTTTGTTTTTTACAATAAAATAATAGCAAAGATAAGAAATAGCCGATAAAATTGCAATCACTAAAATGACAATGATTACAATTTTAAATGTCTTACTTTTTTTACTTCTCTTTTTTATTTCTTTTACTGCATTATTAATAACTACTGTATCTATTACTCTTCCACCACTTTTATCAGCTAAATTTTTAGCATAATTAAAAGCATCATTTTTATTTGAAAAAATTTTAATAGCTTTATTTCCACCTTCTTTTTTTACAGCATATCTATTATTTTTTGTCTTATATACAATATAATTCATATTCTTATTACCTTAAAATCAAACACATAATTATATCAATAATTTAACATATTTATTGAATATAATTTTTGATTTAATTTAATTCATTTCGCAAATTTAAAAAAAATTCATTTTTGCGAAATATAAAACTTGATTTTTAAAGCTAAAACTAAATATTTTTTATAAAAATAAGATGCTTTTTAAAATTCCCTTATTAAAAGTAATTTAACTTACATGTCAGTAGAAAGCCACTTAGCTATATCAATAATTTTAATGCCTTCATAATCATAACTTTCACTTTTAGTTCTTGATATAATAATTTTAGGATAGGCATCCTTTATTGATAATAATGGCATTACTTCTCTATTAAATGTATCCTTATTAGTAATATCATAACTTACTTGAATATAATTTTTTTGACCACATTTTAATGCTACAAAATCAATTTCTTTTTGATACATTTTTCCAACATATACTTCATATCCTCTTCTTAGTAGCTCTATTCCTACTAAGTTTTCATATAAATGTCCTATATCGGTATATCTATTTCCTAATATTGCTCTTCTAAAACTTAAATCTGATAAATAGTACTTTTTATCAGATTCTAAATATTTATTCCCTTTGATATCGAATCTTTGAAATGAATAAAATAAAAAGCTTCTACACAAATATTCTATGTAAGTTCCGCATGTTTTGTCATTAGCTATATATGAACATGATGTCAATTTATTAGCGATGTTTCTAATTGAAGTCTGACTACCTATATTATCCATTAAAAATTCATAGATCATTTTTAGTAAATCTTCATTTTCTATCTTATATTTTTCAACTATATCTCTAATAATAGTTGTTTTAACAATCTCTTCAATGTATTTTAAAGAATCTGTTTCATTTCTATATAGATATGAGCCAGCCATGCCACCATTTTTAAAATATAAATCAAAGCTTGCGTCAACATCTTTCAAATCATAGTAATTCATAAATTCTCTAAAAGAAAAAGGAAATACTTTTATTTCAAAAACACGTCCTCTAAATAAAGTTGCTAAATCACTGCTGAGTAGAAAAGCATTTGAACCAGTAATATAGATATCAAATTTTTGCTCTTCATATAAACTAGTAATTATTTTTTCAAATCCAATACACATTTGTATTTCATCAATTAATAAATAATTACTTTTATTTTTATTATATTTACTAGCAATATACTGGTAAAGATTATTAGATTCAGTTAAATATGAAAATTCAATTAAATTCAGGTTGATATGTACTATGTTGTTAGAAGTCTCTTTAGCAAGATAGTCACGATACATATCCATGAGCTTTGATTTACCTACTCTTCTTATACCAGTAATCACTTTTATATCTGGTATATCTTTAACATCAATGAGTTGCTTTAAATAAGTCTCCCTTTTAATTATTTTCATAACAATACACCTATATATTAATATTATATCATTTCGCAAATTTAAAAAAAATTCATTTTTGCGAAATATAAAAATAATTAATTTTTTTAAAATTTAAAATCCCTTAACATTATTTAATTCTTATAATTGTTTAATTTAAAAATTTAATTTTTAAAAAAACTATTTGATATATAAATCTGATCGATTCTTTTCAAAATAAGAGACTGCATAAGAACAAGTAGCTTTAATTTTTAAATTATTTTCTTTAGCATATAAAATAACTTGTTCAATAAGTTCTTTAGCTATTCCTTGTCCTCTTAAAATAGGTGAAACAAAAGTATGTGTGATTGTTATTTCATTTTCACCTGTTTTTGGAAAATCAATTTCAGCAATTATTTCACCTTCTTCATTTTTATATTGAATAGAATTCTCAAGAAAATATTTTTTCATATTAATCACCTCAATTTAAAATATAATAAAAATTATTTTTTTACAATTATTTTGCCTAATAAAATTGATAAATTAAAATAACAAAAGTAAACTAGTTAAATTGTAAATGTTTTCAAAATACTTTTAATCTGAATTTGTTTTTAGTTTTCAATTCCATATGCATTACTTTTTATTTTTTGCTAACAGTTAATAATCAAGCTATCATTATTTAAATTGAATTCATCTAAAATATAGCTTATTGTGTGCACAATTTCATTAGAACTTTTATTAGTTTCAACATATATTCCGGTATTAGATATTTCTTTTGGACTTCTCAATTTGGAAGAATCTAAGGTTAATAATGGATTTTTAGCATTTGAACTTTTAAAATTATTTTCGGCCATTCTCTTAACATGAGATGAATCACTTTTGTATAATTCATGAATAACTTTAATAAGCATTTCTTTATAAGTACTTACATAATACTTTTCACCTAACAATATAAATGAAGTGATTTTTTTATTAGAAAAATCAACATTGTCATCGACTTTATATGAGCTTGTATTTTTGGTAAATATTTTTTCATAAAAAATATCGGGTAATTTTAGTTCACTAATTAACTTGTCACTTAATCGTTCTGCTCTTTGTTGAATGTATTCTGCATTCCATTTACTTTTGTCAATAACATCAGAATTTAAACATATAAATTTAGATTTTTCTTTAATCATTTCTACTTTTTCTAAAAACTTTTTATCAGATAGTTCTGAATTATAACCGGTTAATGATAAATTTCCTAATGTATTCAAATACTTTTCATAAACAGCATCATAATCACTTCCTATCATTTCTTTCCATTCAATACTATTTTTATTTTGTGGTAATATATGTTCAATTGTTATATCAGAATCAATATTAACAATTTCCTTCATATTAGATATATCATTTTCTAATATAGATAGAATATATTTACAACATGGTTTATTTTTATATAAATTTTCACTCATGAGTTTTTCTTTAAAAATGAAGTCGTTAGGAAAAGCATCTTGTGTAAAAGCTAATTCTTTAGCCATGAATACATAAATAGAATCAATATATGTCGATTCTCGATAAGTAGGGTCTTTGAATATTCTTCTATACAAAGATCTATATAATCCACGTAAAGAGTTTGATGGAATTCCAACTACTATTCTTCTAATAGTATAATTAATAAAGAAATGTAAAATTTTTACTAAAATTTCTTCATCAATTTTATTCTTTTCAAGGTCATCAAATACTGAAAATAAAAAAGGATAAATGGTTGATTGTTTTAAAATTCTATAAACTGACAAATAGTTATTAATCAGTTTGGAATAATTATTATTCAATCCTATAAAAGTAGCATAAAATTTCGAATAATACTTTAAATCTTGTAAAAGTTGCTCATGTGTGTACTCATTATCTTCAGCCCATTTCTTAAACATTTGATATGCATCATCTTTTTTCACTTCACCAAGTTTAAAGCCTATATATGTAATAAAATAGTCATTTAACGTCTCTTTGCCAAGTTCCGTTTCTATAGGTAGCCAATATTCTTCAAATAACTTATCCATATTTTCATCAGTCATCAATAAATAATTTCTTATTAAATCGGCGAGTTTTAAATCTTCTCCTGTTGAATTGATACGCTCAAAAATAACCTGTGGATCATCATCTGGTTCTTTTAAAGAAATCATAACAATTTGCATTTTCTTTAAACCAGTTAATATATTTTTTGTGCTATATTCATCTGCTAATTTATCTTTTATTAATTCACAAAAATATTCATAGTTAATATAAATATTAGAAGATTTATTCATTTCCTTAATTTGATCATTCATTAGTAGCAAGAACTGCTCGTTATCACTTTTGATGGGTTTTAACTTCAGTTTATTTTTCTCTTGAGTATCAAAATCGTGTGATTTTGACTCATTAAACAAAAGTCCTTTAATCTCTTCTCTAGTTGATGAATCACTTGTATTATCATAAAGAGCTTTTAATAAAAGATAAATCGACGTCATTCTTTGCTGACCATCGACAATTATATAATGTTTTAATCCAAATTCTTCGTCTTTTTGTACTTGAACAATTGTTCCTAAAAAATGAATGTGTGATTTTTCATAAGCGTTAAAAGCATCGTTGAACAATTCTAAACAATTATCTTTCATCCAATCATAATTTCGTTGATAAACTGGTATTTGATACTGTCGCTTATTATCAAACATTAAATCTATTATTAATTCAGTGTCAGCACGCATAGTGTTTTTCTCCTTAAATCATTTATAATTATACATGTCTCTTCTTTGAATGTGTACTATATAAAAGTATCAAATAAGTCTCAATAATTTAATCATCCATCAGCAACCAATCAATTAAATTCATAGTCTTTGTACCATCATATGAATTCTATTTTCTTCATGAATATCACTTTCTAGAAAATAATTATGGTATAGATTGAGTAAAGAATTTTCCCCACATCTTCTGATTCAGTGATAATTTTAACTAAATCCATATCTTTATTTTGAATCAATTGCTTCAAGTATTCAGGATGATTTATTAATTCTTTCATGACATTACTAACCTTCTTAATACATGGTATATATTCATGTTTTTAATAATATTTTTTTATCATTCAAGTCCAAATCCAAACCAATCAAAGCTATTACGATATTGTTTCAGGATATCTTCATCATCAAGATTCAACTTACTTCCAAGTGATTCATTAACAAAAAAATCATGAATGTAATTATTTAAGACATCTTCTTGAAATATCTTATATTTATTTAAAACTTCAAAATCTTTTTTAGAAATACCAACAGCTTCTAAAAAGATATTAGGATCAGCATTATTAAATATTTCTTCAAATGTAGTTTCCCGATACACACTTATATATAAAAATTCAAAAAGCCTTGCAAGTATATGTTTTAATACATTATCTGCATCTTCAATTGTTTCACCATTTTTAGGAGTTACAACTGGGACTAAACTATTTTTAACTGCACGTTGAAAAGAATCACAATACCATCTTCTATAAAGCATTCCACGATATTTTTCAGGAATATTTTTAGGATAATTCAAATAAGTTTTTACATAATTTTTTATCTTAATTGCGGTTGAAGTTGTATATTTAATATCTTCACCAAATTGTTCTTTAACTTTATCAACAAATTTAACACCATCATCATAACCACATTGTTCTTTTTTTATAGGTGCATTTACACCAGCTTCATAACCTTTTTTAAATCCATTAGCATACCAAATTGCTTCTACTTCTATATATTCTTTTGGAGAATATTTTTGAATGTATTCTTCAATAGCTTTTTCAAACTGATCTTGAACCTGATTATCATCATAATCAACATATTTTTTATAATCTAGTCTTCCAAGTTCATAACCTTTGTCTCTACCTTCTTTAGTAATTTTACTGTCAAAACCTTCTTCAGGTTTTGAAGGAACTGTTTTTGATTTTGGTTTTCCAAATTTAGCATGTGCAAAAACATGCTTGATAATATCACTTACTTCTGCATCATTTAACATGGAGGCTATTGTTTCTTCATCAAGCATTCTTGTTGTTTTTGAAGTATCAACTATTTTTCTAGATAATGGAATTCCACTTGAATCACCATATTGAGCAAGTTCATAGAAAACTTGATCTGATATTGGATTTGACATATCACCATTTATAAAAATTGGAAGATATTTAACAATCAACTTTGCAATTTCTAATTTAGTTGAATATGCATTTTCAGATTGTTCAGCGTATTTTAAAAGTAATGCACTGGCTCTATCAATGTTAAAATCATAAACAAATCCATTCTTCTTTAATATTTTTTCATTTTCAACATATGGCGTTTGTATTCTAAATATTGCTTGAAAGTACTGTTCAGGACTTGCTAAATCTTTTAAAACAAAAACGCTAGACCACTTCTTAACAGTAACACCAATAGTTAATTTATTTACAGTGATAGCAATTGAGCCTAATTTATTTGTGTTTTCAGATTCACTTATTTTCATCATCAAGTATTCATATGCATCATTACCTGCTCCAACACCATCTTGAGATAAATTTATAATTTGATATCTAGAAAAGTAATTATCAACTTTTAATAAACCTTCCATTGCTTTACAAGATTTAACAGTAGGCATTAACCAAAGTGTATGAATATTATTTTCTAACATTTCTTGATTTGAATATGGAAATTTATCACCATATACTGAGCGTCCTTTAATCACTTCAAGCCATTTTTTTATTTCATTTTCATAAATAAAAGTACAAGGTTCATTAGGATTATTCTCTTGCCTTGTTTCAAAAAATTTGTTTAATGAAAAATATTTTTTGCTGAGTATTTTATCTTCTGAAAAGATTTGATTAGTCAAGTTAGCAAATAGATTTGACATATTATATCCAAATATTTTCATATCAGGAAAAGCAGCATAATCTTTATTAACTAAAGTAAAATCATCATTTTCACTATTAGGATATTTATTTCTTTGTTCATCAAAATAAGAATAAGTAAATGATGAATTATCATTAAACTCACCTTTTGCTAATGATTTAAATGGAGTTCCTGAAAGACAAATAGTTTGCCTTGTATTGATTTTAAATTTTTCAATGATATTTCCAGCCTTTTTTAATTGTTCTTGATATTCACTATCAAGATCTTCACTTTTTTCTTCTTTAATTTTAATAGTTGTTTGTGTTTTTTGATTCCATGCACCAAAATGATATTCGTCAAGAATTACTAAGTCCCAATTTATATTTTGTAATTGTTGAATCTTGGTTTTAACTTCAGCATTTTTCTCTTTGCCTAAATAATTCTGAAGTGACAGGAATAGAACGTATGGATTCTGAACAAAATTCAACATGAAATCACTTCTTCTTAGATTATCGTCAGTAAAATAACGATAATCTTTCTTTATATGTTTTAAATCTTCTCTCCAAGATGATTCAACAGCTGGAATAAACGTTAAAATTAATATATGATCTAAATTATGTTCTTCACAATATTTATAAGTTGTAAAAGATTTGCCAAACCTCATCTTGCAATTTAATAAAAATCTACCACTTGGATTTTCATTAAAATAATTACTCATTGCATCTATGCATTCTTGTTGTTCTTTTCTTGGATTATATATTTCTTTATTTTCATCTATATGTCTTAATGAATTAAAAATATCAATCAGTTCATCAGCAGGAATATTAGTAAACCATTCTTGTTCTTTTTCTACTATTCCTGCATTTTTCTTTTTAATTTCATTATGAACTGAATAATCTTTAAAAGAATCATTTCTAGCATCTAAACAGATTCCCCAATAAATAACTTCTCTATTTAATCCATATTTTAAATATTGTTCATCATTTAAGGCAAGTTCATCTTTTTGATCATGAATTCTAGATCTAATAGCGTGCCAAAAAGTTTCACCAATTTTACATTTTGTCATACCTACCTTGATCCCATGTGATTGAAAATTAGGAAGTATATACATATAAATAAGAATTAAACTACTATCTGCATCATTTTTATCATCTAAATTATATGTTTTAGTTTTACTTTGATAACAAATTGTATCGGTTTGGTTTATATCAGGAGATTTAGTAATAATAACATCCACCATGTTACTTCATCTCCCTAATCGTACTTTCAATATCATTGATTTCATCACTGCTTAAATCAAAATATGAATAAAGTTTATCATCAGTATTAAATTTTGAAAAATCCATAATTGGCACAAATCTAAAATTGTCTTTTGTAATATGCATAGAACTCAAAGTTAGATTAACTAAATATCTTGCAAATTTAGTTTTTATATAAGAGGAAAAAATATCAGCTTCCTGTCTAGATTTAAAATGATTTAATAATAAATATGTTGCTGTAAAAACTTCATTTGGTTCATAAATCTTTACTTTAGTTGTTACATATGATTTTCCATCACTAGCATTATTAACGCCTCCTCTATCTGGATTCAATTGCCCTATGGATACCTTATATTCATCAATATAGTCTTTTCCTTTTGAAATATCATTGCGTCGTATAAAGCTTTCACCAGTGCTTGAAATTAGTTTAACACTTCCTGTGAAATAATTTGCTTCTCCTTTTGCATTTGTCGGCAAACCAAATGGTGAAATAGGGAAAACAACATCACTTAAGAATCTATCTATTTTTCTATAAATTTTATTAATTATTTCAACACCTATATTGTTCCGTACAAAAATATCAAATTGATTTAATTTTCTATATTTTTCATTTTGTTTGCTGCCTATTGTCGAAACAATATGGCAGTCACCTTGATATGATGAATCATATAGAAAAAATAATACCCCCCCCGCAATATCAACATTAGAAAAGCAATCACGACTTTTTGGAAAATCAAAAAGTTGTTTTATGTGATTGCTTGACAAAAACAAATTTCTAAATGAATCCATTCCAATTCCACCAGTATACCATCTAGATGGAATAATCATGGAAATATATTTGGGATTTAATAGGAAACTTTGTTCAACAAACTTATTATAAATTGGTATGGCCTGAATTCCACCTTTATCATTGGTACTTAACTGATACGGTGGATTTCCAATTATAACATCAAATTTCATATCTCTATTACCTCCAAAGAATCTATCTTGTAAGTGTTCTAATAGTTTATCTTTATCAAAATGAATAAATTCATAGGCATATGTTTCACGCTGTTTAGAATCATTATACGAAGATGTGCCGCTAATTCCACAATATTTACATCTATATTTATTCTTTTCTTCATCTAGACAAGAGCTAGGCATTTCATTTCCTTTATTATCAACAAAAGAATGATTAATATTTGGTGTTTTAATATTGCCTTCTTCATCATTAAACCAGCTTCCATTACCAATGGCATATCCGTTTACATAATGTCCATCACTTGCTTTGATTCCATCACATTTTCTATTGGCTTGAGAGCAATAATACAGTGTTCTTCTTGCAACGTTTGCAGTGAATCTAGTTTGACCAATTGCATAAATCATATTTTGCAAAATATGTTTTCTTCTTGCTTCAACATCAGGAATAATTTCTTTTAATCCAATATCAAGTCTTAATGCAATTTCTCTTTCAAATATTCCATTTTTAGTGGCAGGATTTAGCCATTTATAATTTGGATTATGCCATACTTCTTCAGGAAGAGAATCTAAAATCATTTCACATGTTTTTCTTGGTGTAAAAACTTCATCATTTCCAACATTTGTAATTGTTTCAAGAATATCAAAATGTTCAATATAATCACTTGCAGACTCTACTGCTGATTTATATTTTTCTTCAGCTTCTAATGCATCATTTTTATTATCATTTAACATAATTATCATTTCCCCACATCAAAGAAACAAACTTGATCTTTTTATTTTTCTGCCAATCCATAATATAGCATCTTTTACCATTGTGTTTTTTAGGATCATTATTTTTACATCCTGGGCATATATCAAATTCAGGATCACTATTATCTTCAAATAAGCTTATTTGAACATATTTAACTTCTTCATTATGACAAGTAAAAGGAACAACATATTTTAATCCATCCATTTGAAAGATATTCCAACTGATTATTGTTGATATTTCAATAAGTAATTCTTTATCGGGTACTTTATTAAATTTTTCTAAATAATAATCAATAAAGTCTAATAATATATTTTCTCTTGCTATAAATAAGTTATCCCCTTGAAATTCATATCCGTATATTGATTTTATTGCTCTTAAAGAATATTCAATCCATTTGTCTTTATCCTTTACATTCTCATTGATAACTCTAAATTTTCTATCTAATAATCCAACTCTATTTGTAACTTCAATTATATTTCCAGTTACACTATCATATCTTGAAACAAGATATGGAGCCTCTCCACAACATATTTCAAGTCTTACATCATCAATATAATCATCAAATGTTTTTGTTTCATCAAAAATGACTTTTTTAGTGATAGACCATGTATTATCTTTTTTTTCAACATTAAAGACATTATCTTTATTAAACCAAGCATTATCTATTAAATTATTCTGTTTATTAACAATCCATGCTGGAGTAAAAACTTCAGCATTATCTTTACTTCTTTTTACTTGTTCAGTTTTACTTTTTAATGTTCTAGGTTTAATGACTTTTACTCTTCCTAATATATGATATGGTTTTATTTCACTAGTTTTTAAAAAGTCCTTACCTTTTTTTACATAATGATCACTTGCCCAAATAATATTTTTCTTAGTTGTATTATCATATAAAAGAATATCAAGAACTTCAGGATATTCAGTATATATCTTTTTTGAAAAATTTGAATTTAGAATATCATCGTTACTAATCAAAATTTAAATCTCCACATGAAATATTATATAATGAAATCATTAATAAATAAAAATAAACCGTTTAATATTTTAATAAAAAAGGTGCTTATTTTAAATTCAAGAAATAACTCAATTAAGAGTGTTTTTTTCTCAAATTTTTAAATAAACACCTATTTTAGATTTTTAAATTACCAAGTTAGTGATGATGGTAAAACATCAATGAATGTAGTACCATCAGTATCTAATAACTGAAGTTTTTCAAGTTTAGGGAAGTTTTTATCAAAAATTTCTTTAGTTGTAAATGATTTTTTAAAATCTATCATAGTTCCATGATATTTGAAAGTTGTGACTACATTAGAAGAGCCTAATATATCTGTTGTAAATACAAGAGATTTATTTTTAAGTTCTAAATATGTACATGGTGTATATGAAAGAAGATACGTACCTAAATAGTTCACTGATTTTGGTATTGTTAATGACTTTAATTTAGAACCATAAAATGAGCTATTTTGTATAGAAGTCATTCCTTCATATAAGATAATTTCTTCTAAATCTGTTTGCATAAATCCACCATTTCTAATAACTTTCAATGTGGCATATCAAATTTTTTAATACCAGTTGCACCGTTTAAATTTCCGATTTGTGTTAGATTCTGTGGGAAAATAACACTAGTATAATTTCTATTGTAAAGTTTTAAATTATCAATTTGTGTTACATTCTCATTAACAATAATATTCTTTTCATCACCTATAATGAAACAAAGTTTTGTTCCATTTGCATCGAGAATTTGATTTCCATCCTTAGTATATCTTTCACTAGTTGCTGTTCCTAAATAAAATTCAAGATCTTTTACAAGGCAATTATATAATGCTCCATATCCTGAATATCCAAGAAGTATATTTTGAGGTAATATAACTTTTTCTATTATTGAATCTTTAAATACATTGGTGACTGAATAATTAAGCTCAGTACCAACTTTAATTGTCTTTAAATTTTTACAATTTGCAAATGAATAGTTATTCCATGAACTGCAATTTTCAAGATTAATATTTTCAAGTGATGAACCATAAAAAGCGTATGTACTAATAGTAAAACTACTAACAGATGGTAATACTACATTTTTTATAGTTTTATTATTATGAAATGCATATTGACCAATTTGACTATATTTATCATCTAATGTGAAAGTGTCACTATCACCAAAATAAAAATATGCGACTAATTTATCACTATCTGTATATGTTTCTTTTGTTTCAACATATCTAGATAATATTCCATTTTCAAATTTAAAATATTTATTATTTGAAACATCAATATTCTTTAATTTAGTACTGCCATAAAATGAGCCTACATTTATTGTTAATGTTGTAAGCCCACTGCCTAATTTAATTGTTGTTAAATTAGGGCAATTCCAAAAATTATATTTAGCATTAATTGATGTGATATTATCAGGAATTGTAATTGTCTCTACAGAAACTCTTAAAAAAACCCAGCCTGCAATAGATGTACATATACTAGCATCATCTGGAATATAACAAGTTTGATTCGTTACCCATAATTTTTTATTTTTAGTATTAACTAAAACGTTTTTGCCACCAGCATCATTATATTTTTTGTTATTTGAATCAACTGTCAATGTTTTTAGATAATTTGGATTAATCATTTCACCAGAAATAGCAGTAACACTATCTGGAATATGTATAGATTCTATTCGAAAAGGCCAAAATGCACTATCCGTTATAAAAATTCGCTCATATCCTTCATTTGTTGAATCAGGAATAATAGATGTTTTACATCCTAAGTAAAGTGATCTATCCCCATCAGAATCTAAACTCCTAGAAAATACACAATTATTTTTAGAAACAAAAGTTTCATTATTTTCATCAACTTCTAATTTTTCAACATTCGATAAATCTAACCCTGAATAAATAGAAATTGAATTTACATTCTTTCCAAAGAATATTGATTTAACATTTTTAGAATAACTTGTTTTGTCTAAATCAACTGTTACAACTTTCTTTCCATCTATCTCATCTGGAATAACTAAATCAGTAACAGTATCA
>ERZ808252.911-NODE-911-length-24782-cov-11.804263_pt1 | contig 24782 bp, 15 predicted proteins | sample MGYA00521242_ERZ808252 | MGnify/ENA primary metagenome ERZ808252 (study PRJEB31516, sample SAMN03275581) | gut metagenome | biome: mammalia-associated habitat; material: feces | host: Papio cynocephalus | place: Kenya | collected 2012-08-07 ...
GGTGCAAGTCATGTCATTGCATCCTTACTCGCGGGAGCAGAAATTGGCGCAGATAGTTCAATTGAGGCAATTCCCTCATATTCCAGAAATTAGAGACGGAAAAGGTATAAAATCGTTTCTGAAAAAATGAATATTTAGCATGAAATCATTTTTGAAAAAATGAGGCGGTGCTATCTATAATATCATTGTGTCACAAACACTCTCCAGCTGCCATCCTTCTCTGAGAGCGGCTGCAAATTCTGACATGCTGCCAGAGCCTTCTTTACATTAAGATACTTCCATACGGATTTATATTATCACCAAGCAATGCGCAGGTACAAAAAGTTGCAGAAATGGTTATATAGTTACAACCATTTCTTGCTATAGACTTTGAGACGTTTTTCGCGCGCACACAACAAAACGACAGTTTTGGTATTGCAAAACTTGAGGTATATGCAGGCGGTTTATTTCAGTCCATTGGCAAAGGAAAAAGCCGGACTAATAGTTCATCCCGAATGTCCACAGCGGCAGAATGTTCATGTAGGCATACTCTATGTCGTCCTTGACAACGAATGCGTCCTCTATGTCCGTTATCTGCTTGCGTGTCTTGGATTTGCCGCCGACCTCAAAGGTGTGCCCGTCGATGAGAAAATCAGACACTGGAGAGGCCATGACCTTGTTCCGGGGAGACAGCGCGGAGAGGAAAAAAGTCTCTCGAACATTCCCGATTTCCGGAGCTCCGTCTGACAGGGCATATATGAAGTTGGTATTCCCCAGATAGACTTTCTCCACCTTCTCCACGAGGGACATCCCTCCGGATGACATGTTCAGAAGGCGGACAAGCCCCGACTTGTCCATATACACCATATAGTCCGCCACCGTGCTCCTGTCCGCAGATATTGCTCGGCCTATTTCCGTGTAGTTCGGCTTGAAGGGGACACTCATGGAAATGACGTAAAGCAGCTTCTTGAGCTTGCGGGCCGTGGATATATTCATTTTTGCATACGCGGGAATATCAACCTCCATTGTCTGGTTTATGACATTCTCAAGGCGGGTCATGTAATCGTCTTGGTTGAAGAAGGGGAAATATCCGACTGAAAGATAGTCCTTGAAATACATGAGAGGGTGGCTGACCTGTTCCGGAAGCTCCACCTTGCCGGAAATGATTTCGTCGAGGCTGAACGGCCGTATTGCCAGTCCGAGACGGAAGTTCAGATATTCCCTGAAAGACAGCCCTTCCAATGTGTATGGTATTGCTCTCCTGCTCAAGTCAGCGTCCGTCCCCTTGATGATTTCCAAAATGGAGGAGCCGGAGACGACGACCTTCAAATCCGGCATGTAGTCATACATCATCTTTACCTCTCTCGCCCAATCTGCGTACTTGTGGGCTTCGTCAATGTAGAATACCTCCCCGCCGCCCTTGTAGAAGGAAGATGCAGTGTCAAACAAGGAGTGAGTTGAAAAATAGGTATTGTCAGCGCTGACATACAATGACTTGTCGCGAGCGTCCGTCAGTTTTATATGCTGCATCATCATAGTCGTCTTGCCGACGCCCCTTGCGCCAACAATCACAATCAGCGACGAGTTCCAGTTGATTTCATTATGAAGATAGCGGACAAAGCCCGTGGTCGTCCTCCTGAGTTTGTCGTAGTAGAGTTCAAACAGTTGCTCCATATTCCAGATCTATTGTCATTGCGGGGCAAATATAAGGAATATTCTTAAACCGCGGAACCATTTCCGCGATTTTTGTCAACAAACGTGGAAACAGTTCCGCGCCATCACGACACCTATTTGTCACCGTACTGTCCTTTCATAGATACCGCTTTTTCCGCCCGCGCACAAATAAACGCCCGTTTTTTAGTGCGGGGATTCCGGAGTGTTGAGACAAGGTGCGGGAGAGTGTAGTGAATGTGGGAATCGCATGATGAAAAAAAAGTAGTGTTGACATCGCATCAAAGGTATTATATGTTTAATTAAAAATGGTACAACCTATGGAGAGGATTAAGATCTTTCTTTCAATGTTGTTGGTGGCAGTCGGAGTGGCCGCGAACGCGCAGGGACTCACTGTCACGGGTACGGTCAGGGACTCGGCCACGGACGAGCCCATACCGTTTGCATCTGTCCATGTCAAGGGGACAATGAACGGGCAGAACACGGACGCTGACGGCAAATTCGCCATAAAGGCATCGCCGAGCAGTGTACTTGTATTTTCATGTGTTGGCTATCAGACTTCAGAGGTAGATGTCAATAGTCGAAACACATTCGATGTATTTCTTGAATCCGAGGCACTTGATGAAGTGGTGATGGTTGCCTATGGTTCTGCAAAGAAATCATCATTCACGGGTTCCGCGACGGCAATCAAGAGTGAGGCTCTCAAGAAAAGGAGCGTCACGAGCGTCACAAAGGCCATCGAGGGCATGGTCGCTGGCGTCACAGCCGCGTCAAGTTCCGGACAGCCGGGCGAGGGCACAAGCATCATCATCCGCGGCATCGGATCAATCAACGCAAGCTCGTCTCCGCTGTATGTGGTTGACGGAATCCCTTACGACGGAAGCCTTTCTGCAATCAATCCGAGTGACATCGAGTCTCTTACGGTCCTCAAAGATGCGTCCGCAGCGGCTCTTTATGGTTCCCGTGGAGCAAACGGCGTCGTGATGATAACTACCAAACGCGGTACGGAAGGACGCACGAACGTTAACTTCAAGGCAGAAGTCGGTTTTGAGTCAAGGGCCTACAAGCCATACAATGTCGTTGACCAGAAAGAATATGTCCAGCTGATGTACGAGGCTCTGCGCAACGGGTACATTCAGGACGGCGGAATGACATGGGACGCGGCCTCCACAACAGCAAGCCAAAAACTCGGCAGCACGCTTGGCGGAGAGCAGTACAACCCTTTCAAGAATTACACATGGGACACTCTCATCAACCCCGAGACAGGTCTCGTTCAGGAAGATGCAGTTTCGGCCTACAATGAAAGCTGGCTTGACGCTATCACAAATCACAAGGCTCTCAGGCAGGAATATACCTTCGGGCTCAACGGAGGGAATGAAAAGACCAAATACACACTTTCCCTCGGAATGCTTGACGAAGACGGTATACTTGTGAACACCAACTTCAACAGGTACTCGTTCAGAACAGGTGTCGACCACAAGGTGAATGACTGGTTCGCGGCCGGAGCCAACACATCCTACGCCATGACAAAGTCAAACGCCCAGCAGATTGGCAGCGGCACATACTCAAGCAATGTCTGGTACACCGCACAGTTCATGGCGCCCATTTACCCTGTGTATCTCAAGGATGAGAATGGAAACAATGTCGGAGGCTATGATTATGGTGAGAGCGGACGACCTACAGCGAAGGACTTCAACTCGCTTGGAGACAGGTATCTCAACAAGTACGAGACAATCCGCGACAACGCCAGCGTCCGTGCGTATGCTGTTTTCGGCGGGAACGCGGACATAATGGGTGTAATGAAAGGTCTGTCATTTTCGTCAAATTTCGGAGCGGACCTCGTCAACACACGCCGGTCATCCTACTCAAGCCCCGATCATGGAGACGGAAAAACCGAGCAGGGAACAATAGAAAAGTATAGCAACCGCGACTTCTCTTGGACCTGGAACCAGATTCTCAAATATGAAAGGGAATTCAATGACAAGCATCATGTTCTCGGTCAGCTCGGACATGAGTTCTACCGATACAGGTACAACTACCTCATGGCGGGAAGGACAAAAGTTTATCCGGGCATCGAGGAACTTGCACCGGCTGTGAATCTCGACAGCGCCAACTCTTATCAGATTGACTATAAGATTGAGTCTTATTTCGGCCGTCTTGCATACGACTTTGCCGACAAGTATTATTTCGAGGGAACATGGAGAACCGACGGCTCCTCACGCTTCCACAAGGACTACAGATGGGGGCAGTTCTGGTCAGCCGGAGCGTCCTGGAGAATCTCTGAGGAGAATTTCATGAAGAATGTCAGCTGGATTGACAATATGACCCTCCGTCTCTCCTACGGACAGCTCGGCAACGACGGACTCGACTCGTACTATGCATGGCAGTCGTTTTACGACCTCACATGGGCAAACGCGAATAACCCGGGTGCACTTGTGTCTTCACTTGAGAACACGGAAGTTTCATGGGAAAAGAAAGGCACATGGAATGTCGGAGTCGAATCGACGATGTTCAACCATTTCCTTACTTTCTCCGCTGAATATTACAACTCGCTGACAACGGACATGCTCCTTGAGTATCCTATGGCACTTTCCACCGGATTTTCCGGCTACGATGCGAACGTAGGATCCATGAGGAATCATGGATTTGAGGCCTCATTCCGCTTCAACTGGATTGAAAAGCATAAATTCGGAGCCAGCTCGACCCTGATGTTCTACAAGAACTGGAATAAGGTTCTTGCCCTCACCAACACGGACACGATTACGGAAGGGATACAGGTGATTAAGGTAGGAATGCCTATCTATACTTTCTATATGCCAAAGTCAGCCGGCGTCGACCCGGCTACCGGAGCTCAGCTCTACTGGGCATACAAGAAGGATGATGACGGAAACAAGATTGAAGGAAGCGACTACAGGACAACAAGCGTGACAGAGGCAAATACGTCAAGATACTATTTCGGAAGCCGCGAGCCTAAGCTTCAGGGTTCCTTCGGTTCGGAGTTCAGGTTCGGCCCTGTGGATTTCTCTTTCCTCACTACATTCTCCATCGGAGGCAAGGTTTACGACTCGCTTTATGCCAGCACCATGGAGGTCCAGTATGTCGGGACTACATGGAACAAGAACGCGCTCCGTCGCTGGCAGAAGCCCGGTGACATCACCGATGTTCCGGCAGTAAGGATTAACTCAGGAAATCTTTCTACTGATGCCTATCTCATCGATGCTTCTTATTTCGCAATCAAGTCCCTCCAGCTCGGATATACTCTCCCTGCAAAGTGGGCAAAGGCCATCAAGATGCAGTCTCTGAGGGTTTATGCAACGGCAGACAATCTTGCGATATTCAACAAACTCCAGGGAATGAACGTGCAGTACAACTTCACGGGTGGCTCCAACTATACCTACACTCCGATGAGGGTCATAGCCTTCGGTGTTGACGTGAACTTTTAATTAAAGGAGACTAAAGACATGAAAAAGATAATAATAGCGGCTTTGGCAATTCTGGCTGTATTTACCGGATGCAGCAAGATGCTTGACACCACCCCGACAACGGCAGTGTCAGGTGACACGATGCTCGAAACGACGGAGGGCGGTCTTCAGGCACTGAACGGAATTTACAGATTCTTCTGGCAGTGGTCTGCAAGTACAGGTTCTACCACGCACGAAGCCTTCGGACCTCAGGGGTACGCCCTCATGGGTGATGCCATGGGTGATGACATGGTATTCTCGGGCAAGGGAAACGGATGGTTCTGGTATGATTATACCTACTACGAGAAACGTAATTTCACAAAAGACAGTTGGCGTCCTTACGACATATGGAACTATAATTACACCATCATCAGCCAGGCCAATTACATCATCGCCAAGGGCGGCTCGATGCAGGGCGCGAAAGCCGATGTCGATTACATTTTGGGCAATGCTTATGCCCTCCGTGCAAACGCATACTACAACCTCGCAATAAACTATGCTAGAAGTTATGTCGGGCATGAGGATCGTCTGTGCGTTCCGATTTACACCGAACCTACGACATCAAAGACAAAGGGCAAGGCAAGGGCAACCAACGAGCAGGTATATGCTCAGGCACGTGAGGACATCGACAAGGCCATCGAACTCCTCAACGGGCAGAAGCAGAAGCACTGCTCACACATTGACTACACCGTAGCTAACGGCATCAAGGCACGCATCGCGATAACGATGAATGACTTCAAGGCGGCTTACGAGGCGGCGGACAACGCGATAAAGAGCACAGGCAAGAAGCTCAGCAAGGATGTCATGTGGGGCTACAATGACGCAATTAACGGCGTGGACGTTCTCTGGGGCGCTGAAATCATAACCGATCAAGGCACGACCAACCCTCAGTTCCTTGCGCAGATGGACTATCGTGCCGGCTCATACGGCGAAGACCAGCGAAAGCTTTGCAGCAAATGGCTCTATGCAAAGATAGACGCGAAGGATGTCCGCAAGAAGTGGTGGGTCGATGAAGATCTCAACAAAGACGATGAAATCACGCATGGTCTCCAGCAGTACAAATTCCTGTTTAAGGATCCCAATAGCCTAAAAACAGGTGCGGATCATATCTTCATGAGGCTTCCGGAAATGTATCTGATAAAGGCAGAGGCGGCTTGCCGAGACAATAATGACGGTGAGGCACAGACGATTCTCAATGATTTCATGAAGTATCGCCTTGAGGGCTATGACTGCTCAGGCAAGACAGGGACTGCTCTAGGCAAGCTCACCACAGACGAGACCGGCTCTCTGCTTGAGGAAATCATCCTCCAGCGCAGAATTGAACTTTGGGGAGAAATCGGACGTGTCTTTGACATCAAGCGTCTCCGCCAGGGATTTGTCCGCACAGAGGAGATGGGCTACCAGAAGAGCGCGCTTCTCACAAGCCTCAAAACAAGCGATCCGGAGACATTTGACTGGGTGATGACCATTCCGCAGGCGGAAATGGATGCCAACAGTCTTATGGTCCAGAACCCGGTCGGCAGCGAAGCCACTGCAAATACGGGCGACGACCCCGCACTCAACAAGGCCGAATAATGATTAAATGAAATTTGTCATGAAGAAGATAAAATATTTACTGATTTCGTTCTGTGCCTTGGTCGCAGCAGGCTGCAATTCAGACAATATAGGCACGACATATTCCGGAGAAGACGGAGTGGCGACATTTGCCCAGAGCATCATCAAGGACTCGGAGGTCAAACTCGAGGCTACGGAGTATTTTGTTCCCTTGCGCAGGCAGACAAACACGGGAGAACTCTCGGTAAGCCTCACTGCGAATCCCTATCATGGAAAAATCAAGGCCCCGGTGACCACCGTGAAGTTCGCGGACGGGGAGTATGAGACGACTCTCAAGATTGATGTCACGGACATTGTACTTGGTGAGACTGACACGCTGGGCCTCAAACTGACCGGTAATTTCAACGAGCACATATCCATAGACTCCTGCGCCGTGATTCTCGCGAGAGGATACACTTGGGTTCCAATTGGTGAAGGACAATGGTATGATGCTTTTGTTGGGGCCGCAATAACGCCGGTGCAGGTCAGCAAGGCCGATGGATTTGATATCTATCGTGTATATTCACCATATCCGAAGGATGTCCTTGTTGAAGCCGGATATGAAACTTCAGGAGAATTCGGATGCGGAGGAGCGGCGTGCGAATACATTGAATTCAGTGTCGGCAAAGACGGAAAGATTGCATGGAAGAATTGGAGTACGACAATCGACTACTCTGGCGAGGGAGACACCATCTATGCGATGTACGTTCCGGATGTGGACCCGAAATGCTACGGCGTACTCACGGAAGACAATGTGGCCGTTTTCTATCCGTACTATTATGTACCGGGTATAGGTGGCTGGGGCGTTGCCGCATATTGTGCGCTCTCGCTCCCCGGCGGGCCGGATTTGGAGAAATGGATCGCAGAAAATATTTGAGTACACTATGTTCGACTAAAGAAAGCCGGGGTTCTGCCTCGGCTTTCTTTTCCTTAGAATACCATAAGCACAAACGATGATGAAACACTACGTGAAAGAAGCGGTCATGCTGCTGGCCATGCTGATTGCAGCTTCCTGCACCGGCCGGATTGAGGAGATCATTTCCGAGGCTGTCGGTGTGGACGACAGCGGAATCTCGGCTCTGTGCGGCACTGCGGACATATATCTGACTGAGGAGATGGCTGAAATCGTGGAAGCCTCGGAAGATGGAGGGAATGTCGTGCCTGCCACCAAATCCATGGCGCTGAACAATGTTCTTGAGACCATTGGCGTCGTCTCCATGAAACGGATATTCCATGACGGCGGAGAGTTTGAACAGCGGCGAAGAGCGGCGGGGCTGCACAGATGGTACCGAATCGAATACTCCAAAGAAATGCCCTCGACAAAGGCAATGGCAAATCTTGGCAGTGTCGACGGCATCGAGTCCGTTGAACCGGTGTACAGGATAAGGCAAAGCGCTGTTTTCTTCAATGACCCGGAGTTCCCGAAACAATGGCACTATATGAATGACGGCAGCATGTCGCAGAGCCATTCGGCGGGAGCTGACATAAACGTCGTTCCTGTGTGGGAACGCTATACTTGCGGAAACCGCAAGGTCATTGTCGCCGTTGTTGACGGTGGAATCGACTGTGAGCACGAGGACTTGGCAGAAAATTATGTCGGTGGAAAGAATTTCGTGTCCGGAGGGCAAGTCACCGCCGATGAGCACGGGACGCACGTCGCCGGGACAATAGCTGCAAGGAACAACAATGGAATCGGTGTATGCGGAATCGCCGGAGGCAATGCCGCTGAAGAAGCCGATGGCGTCGGACTTTTGTCATGTCAGGTGTTCGTGGGGAAGAAAAGCGGAGATGAGGCCGAGGCCATCACATGGGCCGCGGACAATGGCGCCGTGATTGTGAACAACAGCTGGGGTTATGACTTTGAAACGGTGGGAGACGCCAGAAACGCTACGATTCCAGGACCGCTCAAGGCCGCAATAGACTATTTCGTACAAAATGCAGGGTGCGACAAGGACGGCATCCAGAAGACTGACAGCCCGATGAAGGGTGGCCTTGTCGTATTCGCGGCGGGGAACGACGGATGGGACGCCAACCCAATCGGAGAGTATGAGAGTGTTCTCGCAGTCGGTGCAATCGGGCCTGATTTCAAGAGAGCATCCTATTCAAATTACGGCAGTTGGGTTGACATCGCCTCCCCTGGAGGAGAACAGGGAACGAGAAACAACACGCTTATCCTGAGCACGTTGCCCGGCAATAAATATGGCTGGATGCAGGGAACGTCCATGGCATGTCCGCATGTCAGCGGCGTAGCGGCGCTGGTGGTGTCGCATTTCGGCGGTCCGGGATTCACCGTGGAAATGCTCAAGAAGAGACTTCTTGAAGGGGCAAGGCACGATGTACTCCCGTCAAACGCTCAGATTGGTCCGCTGGTCGATGCGATGGGGGCATTCTCCGTAGGCAAGACCATGCCTCCTGAAATTCCGGATAAAATCGAGATGTCGGCGACAGGCAACAGGATCAATGCCACTTTCAATGTGACCGCGAGTCCTGAGGGCGAAGCGGCATTCGGATATATGCTGCTCGTGTCAAAATCTCGCTCTGCACTTGAAAGTATCACAGATCCTCGGAATCTTCCCGCTGATGTCTTCCGATCAGAAATTCTCGTGGGAAACAGGAATGCCGGAGAAAGAATTACCGCAAGCATAGGCAATCTGGAATTTGAGCAAGAGTATTACGCGGGGATTATCGGATATGACTACGCACAGAACTATTCGGCACTGTCATCAATCTCCGCTGTCAGAACACTTGCAAATACAGCCCCTATAATCAACTGTCTTTCGGACAAGACTCAATTTGTCTTGAAATCATTCGAATCCGTTTCCGTACCTTTCGAGATATATGACCCCGAGGGAGAGGAAATCACGGTCAAATTCAACAAAGGATCATCGGCAAGTTCGTTTGAAAAAACGGACGAGAGACATTGGACATTGAACATAAATGCGAGGATGGAGAAGGCCGGTGAATACGAAGACCGGATTTCCGTTTCTGACACCTACGGCATGGACGCGACATATTCATTCAAATATGAGATACTTCCCAATCGGACTCCAGAGGTCAGAAAGGTAATTGACAATCTCTATACGGAGACTACAACTTGTGAGTATGTCCTCGATCTTAATGATTTTTTTCATGACCCCGATGGGGAGAGCCTGCGTTATTCAATGGAAGGAGGAAGCAAATCTGTCGCGACAACGGATTTGTCAGGTTCCTCTCTGCGGATAACTGTCAAAGGATACGGACTTTGCAAATTCATTGTGTCGGCAAGCGATGCCCGAAACGCCTCATGTACACAAGAGTTCAGCATTATGGCAAAGAGTCCCGACAATCTCGTCGAAATGTATCCGGTTCCAGTGAAGGACAATCTCACAATCCGGACAGGATTGCCGGCTGAGACATATATTTCTGTCACCTCATTGTCCGGCATCGTCATCTGCGAGAGCACTTCAACGGTCAGTGCCTTTGCCCCAAAAGTCGTTGATTTGAGAAACTGCGCTCCGGGAAGATACTTGGTACGCGTGCTGATTGACGGCAAAAGTTATGAGAGAGTTATCACAAAATTATAATCTATGCTAATGATGAAGAAACATTATTTATTATACGCGGCTATACTCAGCGTGGTTCAGTTCTTCATTCTGTTTGGAACAGAAGATGTCGCCAGAGCACAAAACAATGCCCTGCCCTTTGTTGCAATGGTTTTCAACCCCGCTGAAGCAGGCACTGCCGGAGTCTCAATTTCCGAGTTCGGAGCATCTTGTTCAAGCCCGACATTCCCTGTAATGAATGAGAAAACGGGGAATGTCGCGACCGGTTGGATGAGCATCACATCGGGAGACCATAGGACTTCTTATTTTTCGGCGGATGCAGGCATGAAAATAAAGGAAAAATTCGGTGTGAGCATAACTTCTGTCTATGGACTGTGCGAGCCATATGAAGCCTTCAACAGCGGCGGATATTCCCTCGGAACATTTCGCCCGCACCAGATGATTGCAGGTGCCGGCTTCAGCTATCGTCCCGTGAAGTTTCTGTCCGCCGGCATCAGGCTGAAATATGCAGGAGAAAAGTTATCCGATGATGCCAACTATGGAGCATTTGTTTCAGACATTGCCATTACCTCAGAAGTCCCCCTAAAAAATGGCATAAGCATCCGGGCATCAGTCGGAGTGTATTCACTCGGGACTAAAATCAAGGCATCTGACGGCAGCTCATATTCACTTCCAACGTCTGCCAAAGCTGAAATCTGCTACTTGCAGGAGTTCGCGTCCGTGCATCGCATCCAAGCAGCCGGTTCTGCCGAAATGTTTTTCAGCCGGCAGTTCGCCGCATCGGCGGGATTGTCCTACACCTGGAACTCAATGCTGACGGTCCGCTGCGGCTACCATTACGGCGGAAAAACCATCGTCCCGTCCTACGTTTCGGCGGGCATCGGCGTGAAGTTCTTCGGCGTCAGCCTCGACGCTGCCTACATTTTCGGCTCGGAAATCCTCCGGAACAGCCTCGGCCTCTCCCTCGGCTACGCGTTCTGACATATGTGGCAGAGTCTCATATTTCTACCGACCTGATGTTTTCAGCCCTTATTGCCATGTAGTTGCACTTCTGACAGTCCGCTGCTCTTGTATCCTCGCTGTCGCCTTTCATACGGACGGTTGCCTTGTCTCAATAGTTCAGTCCGAATGCCTACAGCGGCAGGATGTTCATAGTGAGGCATAGGCACAATATGTGTAGGAAAATGTCCCGCTAATTTGGAATCATACAAAATGAAAAAAGAGTTTGTTTGCCTGGCAGTGATGCTGTTGGCTTTCGTCTCGTGTGCCCGTGAGGATTTCTCTGGGACGGATGCGATGGATGGCGGTCGGGAGGCTGCTGCTGAAAAGATCGTGAATGAACCGGTTGAGGTGGCTTCTGATGTCTCCTCACTTCTGATTTATGTCGAGGATGCTTCCGGTGAGGAGCTTGAGGCTCTGCGTGACGCTTGCGGGGCAGTTTCTGTGACGAATGTGTTCCCGAGCACGCCGGGTAAGGAAGAATTGGAAAGGAGCTGCGGGCTTCCAAACTGGTACAAACTGAACTTTGAGGCGGGAACTGACATGCGCGGAAAGGCTTTGGCGCTTGCCTCTGAAGGGCGTGTACGTACTGTGGAGTACAATGTGCGGGTTAAGAAATGCTATGAAGGGAAGCCTCGTCAGTTTGTTCCCGATGGGAACGGAGGGATTGTGACGAAGAGCATTTCTTCGGCGAAGTTCAATGACCCATCATTTCCGAAGCAGTGGCACTATGCAAATGATGGAAAGGTTCGTGAAGGAAGTGCCTATGTGGCAGAGTCTTACGCCGGTGCGGACGTGAACGTGAGTCAGGCCTGGAGCCTTTGTGCGGGAAATTCGGAAGTGATTGTCGCCGTGATTGACGAGGCCGTTCAGTACAACCATCCTGATCTCGCGGCCAATATGTGGAACAATCCTCGCGCGTCCGAGGTCCGGAAGGGAACGAACGGAACTAAGTATGTCAACGATCTCCACGGGTGGAATTTCGTTAAGAACTCCGCTGAACTGAATTGGACGGCACTTGGTAATGTCGGGCATGGAACGCATGTCGCCGGAACTGTGGCTGCGGTGAACAATAACGGTGTCGGAGTGTGCGGAGTCGCCGGCGGTTCCGGGAGCGGGGACGGCGTGAAGATCATGTCCTGCCAGATTTTCGATGGAACTGAAGGAGGAGAGACTGCCATGATTGCCAATGCCTTCAAATATGCTGCCGACAACGGTGCCTGCATCGCCCAGTGCTCTTTCGGGGTGGAGTCTGGCGACTACAAGAATGACAATGCCTATTATGCCGAAAGCCGTGCGGAGGTTGATGCCATCCGCTATTTTATTGCCACGTCCAATTGTCCGGCGCTTGACGGCGGTCTTGTCATAGTTGCGGCCGGCAATGACACGGGCAAGATGTCCGCTTACCCTGCGGCATTGAAAGAGTGCATCAGCGTAACTGCGTTCGGACTCGATGGGCTTCCGACATACTACACGAACTATGGTCCGGGCTGCAACATCGCGGCTCCGGGTGGAGAACTTTACACCGGCGGGGAGGAACGCGAGTGCTGCGAGGTGCTATCTACACTGCCTACGGACAAATTGCTGGATTATGATTCAGAAACCGGGAAGACATATGGTTATCTCCCGACGGACTATGGCTGGATGCAGGGCACGTCAATGGCCTGTCCTCATGTGAGCGGTGTCGCGGCTCTCGGTTTGTCGTATGCGCTGAAAAATGGTTATCATTACGCTAACGATGAGTTCAAGTCACTTCTGTTGACATCTGTAAACGGGATTGATGACCGGATAGGTCGTGTCGGTTCGAAGACGACACTTGTCGGAAACCATTTCGGCACGTTGAGATTGTCTTCCTATAAAGGGAAGATGGGCACCGGTGCAGTGGATGCCTGGCGGCTGTTCATGGCTATGGACGGCGTGCCCTCTGTCCTGGCTGTGATGGGAGAGGAGCAGCGTGTGGATGTCTCGGAGTATTTCGGAAGCAATTCGGGTAATCTGACCTACACGTCCGTCGAGACTCTTGATGACGGCACTGAGGCTCTCGGTCTTGCGGCGGCTCCGTCAATGAAATACGGAAAGCTTCTGATTCATCCGACAAAGTCCGGTTGTGCGCGATTCCGGATAAAGGCAATCGCTGGAGGCTCGAACCTTGCGAGCGGAAGCCAGATGGGCGGAATGGAGATTACGAGGACAGTTTCTGTGATTGTGCAACCGGACATTTCCATTAACGGAGCTTGGTTGTAGTTCCTAAAATTACGTGAATATGAGGAAGATACGGATATATTCGATTTTTGTGATGCTTCTCGGGATAGTCGCCTGCGAAAAGGGGCGCACTGTCGCCTCCGAAATTGAGGGCGAATGGAAACTTGAAAACTATTACGGCAAGGATGCCGGCAGCGCTGCAGTCTCGGCTGAGGTCTACATAAGCTTCGCAGATGGACAGTTCGAACTTTTCCAGAAACTTGGCGGCGGCCATTTCGAGCGCTATTCCGGTACATACTCCTACGATGGTGAAACTGTCACCGGCATCTATTCGGATGGACAGGACTGGTCAAGCGGCTATCTCGTTTCGTTTTCGGAGAGCGGGAAGATGACGCTGTCACAATATGTCAACGATGAGGAATATGCCTGCGTGTATGTCCGCACCTCCATTCCGGAATCGGTCCGGAATGATGCTTCGGATTTCGGCAAGGTCAAGTCTTCCGGCGTGGTGGAGACAGTGCATTGGCTGTAGGTGAACAGGAGTGTTGTTGCCGGATAGGGTAAAAACGATTGGCGGTGGGTCTGACAGTGGGTTCGCCGTTTTTGTGCCTATGATATGCCTTTCGGGCAGTCCTTGCAACGCTGTTCAGAGAATGTCCGATGTTCTGCGCAGATTTTCGATGATTCTGTCAATGCGGTGAAGCTCGGATGGAATCCTGATGTCCTGCGGGCAATGGCTCATGCACTGCCCACAGCCGATGCAGCGATTTGCTTGGCGGATCTTTTCGAGGCTCCGGTCATAACTTACGAGATAGGCGCGGCGTGACTTGCGGTAGGCTTTCATCTCTTTGGTGTATTCGCGGCTGTCCTCGTCTGGTTCGGAAATGGCGTAGCCCTCGTTCACGCACTTGTTGTAGTGGCTGAAGTTGCCTGGAATGTCGATTCCGAAGGGGCAAGGCATGCAGTACTGGCAGCCGGTGCACGGGACAAGTGGGTATTTGCTCAGGCTTTCCGCGACCTTTTCAAGAAATTCAATGTCGTCCGCGGTGAGTGGCACAAGCGGCGAGTAGGTCCTGAGGTTATCCTTGAGATGTTCCATATAAGTCATTCCGCTCAGAACAGTCAGCACATTCTTAGGAGTGCCGGCGAAACGGAACGCCCATGACGCCACGCTTTCCCCCGGCATCCTTTCCTTGAGTTCGTCCACTATGCGGTTCGGCAGTTTCGCGAGCGAGCCTCCGCGCAGAGGTTCCATGATTATGACCGGAATCCCGCGCTTATCGAGTTCCTCATACATGTGGTCAGCGTTGCAGTTTCTGCCGTCGGCATGAGACCAGTCGAGGTAGTTCATCTGAATCTGGATGAAGTCCCAGTGATATTTATCATGGGTTTTCAGCAGCTCGTCGAACATCTGCCTATTTCCATGAAAGGAATATCCGAGTTGCCTTATGCTTCCGGCCTCACGCTCCTTCAGAAGAAAGTCCAGCATGCCGTTCTTGACATACCTGTTCTCGAAGTCTTCAATGCTGCGCCCGATGCTGTGCAGGAGGTAGTAGTCAAGATAGTCCGTGCGGAAATTTTCAAATGACCTGCGGTACATCACCATCGAGTTTTCCCGGCTCCAGTCACTGAAGTTGGACAGCTTGGTGGCAATGTAGTGCGACTCTCTCGGATGCCGGCTCAGCGCCAGTCCCGAAGCCGCCTCGCTCTGTCCCTGAAGATATACCGGTGACGAGTCGAAGTAGTTCACCCCGTGCGCGAGCGCGTAGTCAACGAGTTCATTCACAGAGTCTTGGTCTATGACGTCCTTCCCGTTCTCGTCTTTTATCATCTGCCAACGCATGCATCCATAGCCGAGAATGCTGACCTTTTCCCTTGTCTTCGGATCGGTTCTGTAAGTCATTCCTGTTTCTGTCCCATCGGCGTCGCCGTTATTTGCATCCGCAATATTGTCCTTTTGACCCATTGTGGCACATCCGCCAGCGAGCCTTGTAGTGGCCACGACCGCAGCCGCTGCTCCGGCAACCTTTATAAAGTCTCTTCTTTCCATGTTCTTGTCCCTTAATCCGCTCGTGTTACATTCTTATGGCGTGCTTCAAGTTTACAGTTCCCTATGCACGGCGTGCCCCTCCACATGAATCGCGCTGAGCGGGCTGACCGGGCAGTTGTACTCGCAGGCTCCGCAACCGATGCAGCGCTCCTCGTCCACTGACGGAATGCGCACTGACTCCGGATCTTCCGGATTTTTCTTCACAAGACGTATGGCCCCGACAGGACAGTGCCTTGCGCAGTTTCCGCACTTGACGCCTTCCGCATCGGCGACGCAGAGGCTGTAATCAACCGTGGCGTGCCCTATCTGAATAGAAGACTTCTCTTCACGGCTTACCTCCACAATTGCTCCTGCCGGACAGACTGACGAACATCTTGTGCATTCCGGGCGGCAATAGCCCTTTTCGTAGGACATCTCCGGCTGCATCAGCGTCTCCAGCGCAGTCGACGGTCTCAGTACCCTGTTGGGGCAGGAGGAGACGCACAACTGGCATGCGATGCAGTGGTCGGTGAAATGCTTCAGACTTCTGGAACCGGCCGGCTTGAGCGGCGTTTCCCTGCGCGGTGCCTTCTTCTCCGGAAGAGTAATAAATCCGCCGTCAACTTTCATCTGCTGCGCGGCGGCTTCAACTGGGCGTATGGCCTCTCCCGCGGCAATAGTTCCGAGAGTTACGGCTGTGCCCTTGATGAATCCACGCCTTGTCCCGTTTGCTGGAGCATCGGCCTTGACGCGTATTCCTGCTGTATTCACTGCCGCGCTCCCGGCCACGTTCCTATCGTCTTCCGTTGGCACGTGATTCTTTCCGTACCTGAATCTGTATTTTATCGCCCCATCGCGGCAGGTGGATATGCAGTCCATGCACGCCACACAGCGGCTGTAGTCGATCCTGTGGTTCAGCGTGTATATGCAGGACGACTTGCAGCGTCTCTCGCACAGACCGCAGTTCCGGCATTTGCCTGCGTCAATGACCGGTGCGAACAAGCTGATGCGGGACACGAGCCCGAGCAGCGAACCGACGGGGCAGATGCTGTTGCACCAGATTCTTCCCCATTTCCACGAAAGGGCTCCCAGCAGCACGAACGTCACGACAGCCGCAATGAATGTAGGCACGCTCTTGATCCACACATCGGTGGAGTAGAACGCGTAGCTGTCAAAATGCGCTGCAATCATCGCAAGAAGATTGTTGCAGCCGCTGTAGACAGGCGCGAACAACTCCGTCGCAATCCTGCCATATGCACTGTAAGGCGCTATCAGTGCGGCTATTGACGTGACGCCAAATGCCATCGCGGCTATGAATACGGCCAGCACCACATACCTCAGCACCGTCAGCGGCTTGCGGTACTTGAATCTGTAGAGATTCTTTTTCTTTGTCCTTCCGTGAATCCATGAGATGATGTCCTGCATCACCCCGAGTGGGCATATTACCGAGCAGTAGACCCTCCCGAACAGCAGCGTGAGCAGCAGCAGTCCCGCTACGATGCAGAAGTTCAGCGCAAGAACCGCTGGAATGAACTGAATCTTAGCCATCCATCCTAGGTAGGCATGAAGCGCTCCCGTGAAGTCAAGCAACAAGAGCGTGACACTGATGAAGAAAACCATCGCGAGGACAATCCTTACTTTTCGCAGCATTTCTTTGTGTTTCAATCGTTAGCCATAGCCTTTCCGCCTCGGGCGGAGATTTGCAAAAATACTGCAAAATTATGAAAAAACTCTGTTTTCGGCCATTGTCCGTGCCACTTGTTTTTTTTGAAGAAGCGAGGGATTGCCTGAACTTTTCCTATTGTATAACCGGAAGCCGCAGTCAATTCCCCGATTATGCGGCTTCCAGAAAGATTTACTAAGCAACGTCGTCATCGACCATATCGAGCCTAGAAGCTATGATGTCCGTGCCCGTACGCTCAATCTTGTCCGTTCCGACATATTTGGTGTAACGTATGCGTCCGAATAGATGGACATTGCTTCCCTTGCCAATTCTCGCGAGATCGGGGATGTTCTTTCCCTCCCAAGCTTCAACATTATGCCAGCATGTCTCGACGATGTTCTCGCCATCCTTGTTCCTGCCCACCCGGTTGGTCACGAGTGAGAAGTGAATGACTTTTTTGTCTCCGGCTTCCTGTAGCCTCACATTGCCCACAGTTCCCTGCAGTTCAACCTTGTTGATTGTTTCCATAATTCAGATTTATAATAGTGATTTGTTCGCGGCCGATTTCCGGAATCCGGCCTACATGTTGCCCGAGGTATATGACGTCAGTTCCGTCAGGCTTCGGCAAAGTACAGAAAAATAATCTTGATCATCAATGCCTTTACGCTTGGGAAAGCCGATTAATTTCTGAATTTATATGTTTTTTCTTTTTCTTTATGTAGCACATAATTTTTTTTTGACGTGGATGATAAAAAAGAAATTGGTCGCGATATTTTTTTTGAAGGTTGCCTATCAATAAAAAAAAGAGCGGATTTCAAAAAAGAGAAAAACTTTTGTCAAAAAGGCGTAATTCTGCCAGCGCTATTTGCTCATTACATTTCCTGTTCTCAACTTTGCGGCTGCGTCAATTACGTAGAACAATGTTATGGAAAGACCGAAGAAAAACAGATTATGCATTGAATGTGGAACTCCGGTTCCGAGCAGCAGGGCCGACCGGCTTTACTGCTGTGATTCGTGTAAGAATCACCACAATTACGAGGCTCGCCAAGAGAAGCGGAGAAACCATGCTCGCGTCCTAGACATCTTGGCTAAGAATTACAAGGTTCTGTCAGAGCTGCTGCAAGGCTGCGTGGACAGCATAGGTGTTTCCGATTTGCTTTATCGTGGCTTCAATCCGGAATTCATGACATGCTGTCAGCGCCGGCCCCGCTATAGCGAATGCTGCTGTTTTGACATACGCTACAATCTGACTGGCAGCCGGATTTTCTCCATATCAAGAATTCAGGTGTTGTGAAAAATTGAGTATCTTTGTCAGTTGGGACATGTAATATAATAAAGGAATGAGAAATTTGTTTTTTGTGGCGGGCATGGCGCTCGCGTTTCTAACATCATGCAATATGGAAAATCCGCTTTTGACGGAGTCGAAGCTGCCGTATGGTGCTCCGCAGTTCGACAAGATACGAAACGAGCACTATATGCCGGCATTTGAACAGGGCATTGCCGAGGCAAAGGCCGAGATTGACGCAATCGTGAACAATCCGGAGGAACCGTCATTCGAGAACACTGTGGAGGCAATGGAGTATGCTGGACAGACACTTGATAGGGTGTCGGGAATATTCTTCAATCTCTTGGAGGCCGACACGGATGACGAGATGCAGAAAATAGCAGAAGAGATCTCACCGAAGCTTACGGAATATTCAATGTATGTGTCTCTTAATGAGAAACTTTTCAAACGTGTGAAGGCTGTCTATGAAAAAAAGGCCGAACTTGGACTGGAGCAGGATCAGATGCGCATACTCGAAAACTCCTACCGCTCATTCGTGCGCAGCGGTGCTAACCTCAATGGGGAAGACAAGGCCGAGTACAGTCGCCTTTCGGAGGAACTTTCGCTTACAACGCTAGCATTCAGCAAGAACGTACTGGCAGCCACAAACGCCTATACTCTTAATGTCACCGACTCGACCCAACTTGATGGACTACCTTCGTACGTTGTAGAGGCAGCGTCCGAAACAGCAAGGGAGAAAAATCTCGAAGGCTGGGCATTCACACTAGACTATCCGAGCTACGGACCTTTCATGAAGTTCAGCAAGGTGCGTGAACTTCGTCGTCAGATGTACATGGCCTATAATACACGAGCCGTTTCCGGAGAGTTCAGCAACATTGAAAACGTGAAAAAGATAGTTGACTTGCGCATAAGGACATCCAATATTCTCGGCTATGGGACTTATGCCGACTACGCTCTTGAGGAGAGGATGGCGAAGAATCCGAAAACTGTCAACGACTTCCTTGCTCAGCTTGTAATTCCTTCGCTCCCGTTTGCAAAGGCCGAGGTCGCGGAGATTCTGGACTATGCAAAACAAAACGGCTTTGAGGACAGTGCGCTTATGCCGTGGGACTTCTCATATTGGTCGGAGCGTTATCAGGAGGCGAAATATTCTCTTAATGAAGAATTGCTCAAGCCTTATTTCAGACTCGAGAACTGCATCGATGCCGTATTCGACCTCGCGCATAGGCTTTATGGACTGAACTTCACGTTCCGCAAGGACATTCCGGGCTACCACAAGGATGTCAAAGTCTATGACGTCACCGATGAGAACGGCGTGCACAAGGCCCTGTTCTATGCCGACTTTTTCCCTCGTGCAAGCAAGAGAGGCGGTGCGTGGATGACGGAGTTCCGTGGACAGAGCATACAGAACGGCATCGAAAAAAGGCCTTTTGTGAGCATTGTTACCAACTTCAGCAAGCCGACCTCCACTTCTCCTTCCCTTTTGACACATGACGAGTTCACGACTTTCCTTCACGAGTTCGGGCATGCCCTGCACGGCATTCTGGCTGAGGGACGCTATCCGTCAATCACGGGTACTTCGGTGGCGCGTGATTTCGTGGAACTTCCTTCACAGATTATGGAAAACTGGGGATTTGAGCCCGAATATCTCAACACTTTCGCGAAACATTATCAGACGGGGGAAAACATCCCGTCTGAACTTATAGACAAGATTGTAGCGGCAAAGAACTACCTTGCAGGCTACTCACAGGTTCGCCAGCTTCAGTTCGGACTGCTCGACATGGCCTGGCATTCGCTTGCAAAGCTCCCAGAGAACGTGGATGTCCTGAGTTTCGAGAAGAAAGCTCTCGAACCGTATGCCGTGAGCGTCACTATGCCGGAAACCTGCATATCGACATCGTTCTCCCACATCTTCTCGGGCGGCTACTCTGCCGGCTACTATTCCTACAAGTGGGCGGAGGTGCTTGAGGCCGATGCCTTCTCGCTCTTTGAGGAGAAGGGCATATTCAATACAGAAGTGAGCCATAGTTTCCGTGACAATATACTCTCTAAGGGAGATTTGGAAGATGCGGCCGTGCTCTACCGCAATTTCCGCGGACATGACCCGCAGCCCGAGGCTCTCATGAAGAAGCTCGGACTTGTACAGAAATAGGTTTGCAATTTCGTCCCCCCCCTCAAAAATGTTTGCCGGAGCGGGGAAGAATGAAACAGAAAAGGAACGTTGCGATGAAAGAGAAGCTTCTCGGAAAGAATCTCGCTGAACTGCAGGAACTTGTGCTGTCGCTCGGACTGCCGAAGTTCACTGCCGGGCAGATTGCGCAGTGGATGTATCGGAAAAAGGTGCGGTCAATTGATGAAATGACCAACCTTTCAAAGTCCGCGCGCGCCAAGCTTTCCGAAAGTTATGAACTTGGACTTGTGGAGCCGGTGAGCGTGCTGACCTCGTCTGACGGAACCAAGAAATATCTGTTCCCTGTCTTTGAAAAAGGGGAGCCCTCTGCCATCGAGGCGGTGATGATTCCGGACGGGGATAGGGCTACACTTTGCGTTTCTTCTCAGTCGGGCTGTCGGATGGGCTGCAAATTTTGCATGACTGGGCGGCAGGGATTCCACGGCAATCTCACCGCGGGGGAAATTATCTCCCAGTTTTTGACGGTTGACGAAAGCGATGCCCTGACCAACACCGTGTTCATGGGTATGGGCGAGCCGCTTGACAATTATGACAATGTGATGCGCGCCATAGAGATACTTACAGCGGACTGGGGCTTCGCGTGGAGTCCTAAGCGCATCACCGTGTCAACTATCGGTGTGCTCCCTAACCTCAAACGCTTCCTTGACGATTGCCGCTGCCACATTGCTGTCAGCCTTCATGACCCATTTCCTGAGGAACGCCTGACAATGATGCCGGCACAAAAGGCTTGGTCAATCACGGAGGTGGTGCGTCTGCTTGGAAAATACGACTTCAGCGGACAGAGGCGCGTAAGTTTCGAGTACACCATGTTCGCTGGCTTCAACGACACGATGCGCCATGCAGATGCTCTGATAAGGCTACTCAGGCATCTTGAGTGCCGCGTGAACCTGATCCGCTTCCATCAGATACCGGATTTTCCGTATCACACATCGTCGCCGGCAGTGATGGAAGCTTTCCGCAAGCGCCTGAACGATGCCGGGATAGTGGCGACCATCAGGGCATCGCGTGGAGAGGACATACTTGCCGCATGCGGACTTCTTGCAGGGGAACATATGAAAAATCAATGATATGAAAAGGTTTGCATCTTATGTTTTCGCACTTATGGCCATTATGCTGTCAACAATGCTGCATAGCAGCCTTTCAGCGCAGCGCCCTGGCCCCCATGACGTCTATCTCGGGCGCAGCGTCTCGCCGGTGGAGGATTCCATCATCGTGGCGAGGATGAGGGCTCATCTTGACTCCATACGGCAGTACCGGCCCACTGTGGCCCTCGTGATGAGCGGTGGTGGTGCGAAGGGAGCAGCGCATATAGGCGTCCTTCATTATCTTGATTCTCTGAAAATTCCGATCGATGTGGTGCTTGGAACCAGCATAGGAGGTCTTATGGGCGGGCTTACCTCTATGGGCTACAATTACCGCGAGATAGACACGCTGATCCGCAGCCTTGACTGGGACGCCCTCATGAGGGACAAACTGCCGAGGGAGTACATTTCCTACCGTCAGATGAAATATCGGGAAAAGTATCTTGTCTCAATGCCGTTCTACTATGCACGGGATACGAAAAATGTGGATCCTGCGCAGAGGATACAGGCAGACATCCATCTTGAACCCGGCGTTGGCCACGATGCTGCCCATGTGTTGAGGGACAATCTCTTGGGAAGCCTTCCTTCTGGGTATGTATATGGACAGAATGTCTCAAATCTGTTCAGTTCGCTGACCGTCGGCTACCAAGACCCCATGGACTTTATGAAACTTCCGATCCCATATGCCTGCGTCTCTACTGATTTGGTTTCTGGAAAGACAAAAGTCTGGTACGATGGGCCTATAAATACGGCTCTTCGTTCGACAATGTCAATTCCCGGCGTGTTTACTCCTGTGAGGTATAAAAATTTCGTGCTCGTTGATGGTGGAATGAGGGACAATTACCCGACTGATATCGCGAAACAGATCGGTGCCGACATAATAATAGGTATCGATGTAACTTCACCTCCAAAGATCGGAGCACAGATACGTAATCTCGGAGACATAGTCTCTCACAGTATGGACATGTTGGAGAGGGAAGTGTATGAAAAGAATGTGTACATTCCCGACGTTTCCATCCGTCCCGACCTGATGGGGCTGAACATGTTGAGTTTTTCCACGGAAAATATATCACGCCTGATAAAGAACGGCTATGCTGCGGCAAAGGAAAAGGATTCTCTGCTGGTGGCGATAAAACGCAGGGTAGGAGAAGATTCGCTTCGCCTGGCCGGACCTCACGCGATCAATCTCAGAAACACTCCCGTCAGAATCAGCGGCATGAGAATTTCCGGCGTCGGGGATGCCGAGGAAAAGATTCTTAAGAAGAAACTTGACATTCACCCTGGGGATACGCTTTCCTACGACAGAATCTCGCATGCTGTGGCTCAGGTATATGCTACTGGGGCATATGATTATGTGTCTTATGAACTTCACGGCAAGCACGAACCTTTCGATCTTGACATAATATGTAAGAAGGGCCCAGTGCACCAGCTTGGAATAGGAATGCGTGCTGATACAGAGGAATTTGTGACTGCCGTGTTTAATGTCGGGCTGTTTGCCAACAGGATCCAGGGCTCGACCCTGAATCTCGACACCAAACTCAGCATGAACCCAGAATTTAAGGTCCGGTATTCTTATGACGCTCCGGATATACCGACGGTTAATGCCTCCGCATCGGTCAGATGGACCACTGCGAGGGTCTTTTCTGACCGCAACTACTGGCCGGTGCTGGACTTCATCTCATCACGGCAGGAGGTTTTCGTGTCTGGGCTAAAATGGTCTTACTTTGACGTGAAGTTCGGACTTCGCAACGACTTGTTTTATGACAATACCGCGAATCCATATCTTAATGACCAATTTGGCTCGAAGTATAGGCCGATGGAGGAATTGTCGAGTTTCTCCTCCGTTTTTATCGATGGAATGGTGGACAATTTTGATAGAGGATATTTCCCGACGAAGGGCCTAAAGTTCGGACTTTCATATAACTGGCTTTTCACTGATTATGTTAATCCTCTGAAGGAAAATAACCTTCACATGGTGAATCTTGACTTCAAGACTATTCTCCCTACCGGAAAGTTGTTCGCGTTCATCCCGTCCTTTAACGCGCGCTGCCAGTTCGGAGCTAAGTCCCCTATGGTATTCGCGAATGCTGTTGGCGGGCAGATTTTAGGGAGATATTTCGAACAGCAGGTTCCTTTTGCCGGAATCCAGAGGATGATGATTCTTGACCGAAATCTCGGTCTGGCTAGAGTTGATCTTCGCTTTAACGTGGCCAAGAATCATTATCTGACAGGGATTGCCAATTACCTCTACACTTTTGACTCATTCCGGGACCTGAAGGCAGGACGGGGGATGTACGGATTCGCTCTGGAGTATTCCTACAACACGATTTTCGGCCCGATTTCGGCAAATATAAACTGGTCCAACATCATCCACAATGTCGGCCTGTACCTCAGTTTCGGTTATAATTTCTGATGGTTATGACGGAATCTACTTCGGTACAGAAAATCCTTTCGCGGCTGCGGAACCAATGCTCCCGTCGCGAGTATTGCGTTTCCGATGTCCGTGAAAAGGCACTGAAGGCTCTCGAAGGGGATGTGGATGCTGCGGAAAGGGTTGTGGAATCGCTGAAAAAGGACAAGTACGTTGATGATAGCAGATATTGCGCTGCGTATGCCCGCGAGAAAGCTTCTATTTCTGGCTGGGGTGCCGTGAAGATACGCTATATGCTGTCCCATAAGGGATTGTCCTGTGAAGACATTGATGCCGGAATTGCAGAAATTGATGAAAATGGTGCCTCTGCAAGGCTTGAGAAATTGTTGGCGGCGAAATCCCGGTCACTGAAGGATGACCCGCAGCGGAAACTGAAACTGCTCCGTTTCGCTCTCGGACGCGGCTATCAGTATTGCGCTGTTTCAGAGGCTCTTGCACACATCGAGAAAGATTGCGCTGTCGATGAGATATGATATTTTACAACCAATAGACTTATGAATTATAGGAAACTTACTAAAAAAGAAGTGTCAGCGTTGGAAGCACAGTCTTGCTCGGCTGTTGACTGGGCAAAGATTGAAGTGTCGGAGGACTTTTCGACAGAGTTCGTGAAGTCGGTACGCTTTTCCGGCGCTATACGACTCGGTTCTTTCAGAA
>ERZ808252.914-NODE-914-length-24724-cov-5.349872_pt1 | contig 24724 bp, 19 predicted proteins | sample MGYA00521242_ERZ808252 | MGnify/ENA primary metagenome ERZ808252 (study PRJEB31516, sample SAMN03275581) | gut metagenome | biome: mammalia-associated habitat; material: feces | host: Papio cynocephalus | place: Kenya | collected 2012-08-07 ...
CTCCGGATCAGTTGGCGGGAATGCAGAAACTTTGTAAAAAAGGAATCGATTTCAATGACAAAAAAGTTGTATTAAAAAGAAATCTTGATATGTCCTGCTATAAAAGTTTTGAACCAATCGGATATAATGCAATGGAAGAATTTAAAGGTACATTTGACGGGAATGGAAAAACCATTTATAATTTATCAATTCATCGATATGATTACAATTATGTTGGATTGTTTAGTGCTTTGAGAGGGACTGTAAAAGATTTACAGTTAAAAGGAGCAAATGTATATGGTCGGCAGTATGTTGGGGGGATTGCAGGAAATGTATTTAACGGTCAGATTAAAGATTGTAAAGTGTCAGGAACTGTCAAAGGATATAGTCATGTAAATATAGTCGGAATGTATTTTTGGGACAGTAACGTTGAATTTAATTAGAGGGACGGCATACGTTAAATTGACAAAAAGCAAAGCTGGATTTATAAAATAAAAGTAAAGAAAAAAGTAAAGAAACTGGTGATCCCGAAAAAGATAAAAAATGCTCCTGTTACGCGTGTTGGATTTGGAAAAGAATTGTTTACGGGGGATATGGAGAGTGGGTGTAATGTGTTTGGAGAACAGTTTGATTTCATGCACGGGTATAGTTTTGAAAGCCAAAAAAATAAAAATACGATCACAGAAATTCAATTTCCTAAAACGGTAAAATGGATCGATGAAGGCGCCTTTTATGGCATGAAACAGTTGGAAAATGTAAAAATTCCGAATAAAGTAGAAATCCTTGACAGATATACTTTTTCAAAATGTCCATCTTTGAAGACGGTTGTTTTTCCGGAAAAAATGCAAGACATTAGTTGTTACGCATTTGGTGAGAGTGATAATGTAAGTAAAATTTCAGTCTCCTCAAAATGTAAAAAATATACAGTTAAAGATGGCTTTGTGATAGATAAGAAGAAAAAAAGTATAGTATGGGTTGTTTCTGCAAAGAAAGACGTTGTTGTTCCGGATACAGTTGTAAGTATTGGAGATTCTGCTTTTGCAACTTCAAGAGCGATTACAGTCAGCATTTCCAAATCAATACAAAAAATAGGTTATAAAGCGTTATCGTGTAAAACGATTCAAAATGTCAGTATTGATTCTGAAAACGCGAAGTATGTAATGCAGGATAATTGTATTTTTACAAAAGAGGATGCTACACTTGCAGCGGTATTAGTGACAGGAAAGGAAATTCAAATTTCAGATAAAGTTAAAATTATAGGTGAGAATATTTCCGTTATGGGAAATATGGAGTTGAGTGACAAAGAACTCCTTGATGACGATAAAAACTTTTCGGTACATATTCCTGCTTCTGTTGAAAAAGTGATGCATTGGTGGATATTTTTTGATTCAGCAGATGTTTATTTTTATGGTATGAAACCGCCGGTTATCGTCAGTAAGTACGATAAAGTATCGAATGATATACCGACTTCTAACAGGGTTTATGTACCAAAAGGTGCAAAGGAAGCCTACCTTCAATGGGCGAAAGATCAAGGTGTGGAGATTAACGTGTTGAAAGTGAATGAATTTTAAGTCTTTTGTCAGGATTTAACGTGAAAAGGAGGACACAATATTACTGTTAAAAACTTGACGAGATAGATAAAGATGAATATAATGTATTTAGTGTATTTGTAATCCTGTTCGGTTTTATTGGGTCGCTTCAAAATAGAAGTAAGGGGTTATTGTAAAAATACAAAGAGTCGGACATTATACCGGCTCTTTTTTTGCAGAAAAAAATAAAATTACTGGTAAAATGTGGTTATAACAACGGTATAAAGAAAAGCAAAATGGTACACTCTAAGCACAAAGACTAGAAGGAGATGATCACATGAATCAGAGAAAAGCAGCGGTGATCGGTTGTGGATTTGTTGGTGCCGCGACGGCGTTTACCTTGATGCAGAGCAAGTTATTTTCGGAGATGGTGTTGCTGGATGCGAATTTTGATAAGGCAGATGGAGAGGCGAAGGATATTGCGCACGGCATGCCGTTTGCGGGGCCGATGAAGATTTATGCCGGAGATTATAAAGATATCGCAGATGCTGCGATTGTGATTGTGACGGCGGGGGCGAACCAGAAACCGGATGAGACAAGACTGGATCTTGTGCATAAAAATGTTGCGATTTATGAAAAGATTATGCCTCAGATTGCAGCGCTCGATTTTCAGGGCATTTTACTGATCGTATCGAATCCGGTCGATATCTTGACGTATGAGGCGGCAAAACTCAGTGGTCTGCCGAAAGAGCGCGTGATTGGCTCAGGGACTGTGCTGGATACTGCGAGATTGAAGTATGAGCTTGGCAGACATTTGAGCGTGGATAACCGGAGTGTACATTCGTTTATTATTGGGGAGCATGGTGACAGCGAGATCGTGGCATGGAGCAGCACCAATGTGTCGGGGATTCCGGTGCATGATTTCTGCGAGATGCGTGGATTTTATAATCATGATGCGGCAATGGAAGAAATTGCCAGCCGCGTGAAAAACAGTGCCTATGATATTATTCAAAAAAAACAGGCGACGTATTATGGAATTGCGATGGCGGTTAAGCGGATCTGCGAATGTATTATTCGCGATGAAAAGTCAATTCTGCCGGTATCGACGGTGTTAGATGGAGCATATGGGATAGAGGATGTGGCGCTTAGTATGCCGACGATTGTGGGATTTGATGGTGTCGAGACGCATGTTCCAATTTCACTTGATCAAAAAGAACGGGAGAAATTAGAACAGTCTGCGGCGACACTAAAGAATGTTATAAAAGAACTTTAATCTGTAAACTTTTTCCATCGGTGCTTTCTGCGTGGATGCTTCCTTTGTGATTTTTCACGATAGAATGAGCGATCGACAGACCGATGCCCGATCCTCCGGTGGAGGAGTTGCGGGAAGAATCACTTCGATAAAAGCGTTCAAATAAAATGTCCTGCGTGCCTTTTGCGATGCCTTCACATTCATTGAAAATAGTAAAGCAGAGATGTTTGCCATGCTTACACAGGGTAAGCTCAATGATGGAATCCGGCGTCGAATATTTGATCGCATTATCGAGAAGCAGACAAAAGAGCTGGCGGAACTGCTCTTCGTCGCCGACATAATACAGATCTTCCGCACACGATACCTGAAGTGTGCGGTGTGTGGATGTGGCAACAGGGATAAATAAGTCGACGGTTTCATTTAATACCTGGGAAAGTGAAAACCGGGCTTTTTGTAAAAATCCCTGTGCTTCATCCATTTTTGCTAATGCAGTGAATTGCTTCACCATATTTGTTAGTCGCATTACTTGATTTCTCGTGCTGTCCAGCCATTTTGAAGATCCTATTTCCATCTCCAGAACTTCGGTATTTGCATCGATTATCGTAAGAGGTGTCTTTAATTCATGCCCGGCATCGGTAAGGAATTGTTTTTGCTTCCGATAGCTTTCTTCAACCGGGCGAAGAATGAGTTTTGAAAAGAAGCATAGCAGTAAAAATACGGAAAATAGACCGGCCGCAGAAATTGCTATGCTTGTCATAAGAGATCCGCGATAGGTGGATAACTCTTTTTCTGCATCAATAAAAATGCATAAAACGCGGTCGCCGGATTTTACGGTGCGATAACGGTATACGTCGATAAAACCTGTGCCGGGAGCTGAATTGTAGATTTTGGCAGCATAAGTGCGTGCCTGTGCGGCATCTACTGCCGAGATGTGGCCGACGGAGGTTGCATATATTGTGCCGGAAGCATCATAGCGCACGGTAAAGTAACGTGTTTGATAAGGGGTTTCTTCCGATATGCTTTTGGGTGGTTCCGGCACTTTGTTATGCGCTTGCGGGGAATTATCATTGGGGGAGTGTCCGGAAGGGTCGTGGTCCTCGTCGGACGGATCCGGAGATTCATAAAAACTTCCATTTCCCATTTCAAGAATGTGGGTAACATCGTCCAGATTTTTCCCCATTTTTTGGTAATTTATGTAATTGAGTGCCGTAATGATGATGGTTAGCACTAAAAACATAGAAAGCATGGCGATAACAATAAAATTTCTTCGTATCTTTTTCATGGCTTCACCTCAATCTGGTAGCCCTGATTGCGGTGCGAACGTATCTGGATGTCCGCACCCAGGGCAGTAAATTTCTTGCGTAGATTTGAGATATTAACCCATACGACATTGATCTCTGCGTCACTTTCATATCCCCATATTTTCTGCATCAGATGCTCCGCAGAAAAGGTTTGATTTGGATAACTCATAAATAACTGCAGTAGTTGGAATTCCTTACGGTTGAGGCGAAGTGTCTGGCCGCTGCAGGTAAGTTCAAAGGAAGCACAGTCCAATGTGACGTTCCCAAGGGTGAGCAGCGAGCTGGACGCATCGGTAACGCGTCGTGTGATGGCACGGACTCTGGCAAGCAGTTCTTTCGTGGCAAACGGCTTTGTCAGATAATCGTCCGCTCCCAGATCAAGACCGGTTACACGATCGTCCACATCACTTCTGGCAGTAAGCATCAGAACAGGCACCGTATTTCCGGCGGCACGCAGGGCTTTTAAAACTTCAAAGCCATCCATGCCCGGCATCATGACATCCAGGATCACGCCGTCGTAATGTTCTACTTGAAGATAATCCAGAGCGTCCGTGCCGGTGTATACGGCATCAACCAGATAATTGCTGTGCGTCAGTATGACGGTCAGCGCATCGGATAATTCGCGTTCGTCTTCTGCCAATAATAGTTTCATAAGGAACCTCCCGTACAAAATGTATTCTGCTATTTACTTCGGTTTAAGTCCAGCTTTTCTGAAGATGCATTTGGTTTAACGTCCGCCCGGACGGCCGCCGGAACCACCTCCTCCGAAGTCAAAACCGCCGCCTCCGAAGCCCCAGCCACCGCCGGGATTGGAGTTTCCGGTACTCATGCTGGTGCTTGTAAAGGTTACGGATCCGCTTTGTGTCAGGTTCGAAAGATCGGAACCATAATAGATCTGATAGGTGCTTCCGAGTTTCAGATCCGCACAGGACATGACAACGGACTGGAAAGATTTGGAAGGCTGCGCCTGCAAAACAGTATTTCCATCGCTGTCTTTTAATACTACATACGTTCCTGCTTTTTGTGTGGATGACAAGACAACATTGACGGCCGGCTGGGAAGAACCGCTTGTCGGTGCGGCTGCCATACCGGCTGCTCCCGCAGCGATCAAAGTACCGCCGGAAATTTCACATACGCAGTCTGCGCTATCGCCGTAGTCCAATGCGCCATTGCCATTATTTGTAGGGCCATTTACAATGACCGTGCCACCTTTGAAAAAGATATTTCCATTGGAGTCGATTCCGTCTCCGCTGGCGTCAATATTGATATTACCGCCTTCGATGATGATCTGGTACTGGGTGGAAGATGACGAGTCGCCTTTGCGGAAATCGTCTCCGCCAAATCCCGGCCCCGTACTGCTTGCAGAATTGTTGCTTCCGCCGGCAGCGTTGATGCCATCGTCGCGGGAAACGATATTGATGCCGCCTCCCCGGATCGTAATGTCCGCGCCTTCTAATCCCTCATAAGATGCGGTAACGTTGATCGTACCATTTTTAATGATAAGTCCTGCATCTGCGTGGATACCGTCGTCTCCGGAAGCAAGTGTGAAACTGCCGCCCTCGATCAGGATATAACCATCGCAGTGGATGGTGTCGTCAGCGTGGGAATCGTTGCTGTCACCGGAGGCGCGGGAAGCCGAGTACGTCGCTGTCGTGTCGGCGGTGATGGTTCCGGCAGTTTGCGGGACGTAAATGGTCGTGCCGGCTTTGATGCCCTTGTAGCTGCCATCGGTCGTGGCTTCCGCTGCATTTTTTGTCGTCGCATTCAGGGAAACCGGATTCAAGTACAATGTGCGGGTCGCACTTACGGCATCGCCGTTTTCGGAAACAAATGTGTAAGTTCCGCCGTCCAGTTCCATATTTCCAAGATCTGCCAGCGACGCGTCTTCTGCAATATCGCTTTCATCCAGTGTTGTTTTCAGGCAGTCGCCGTCAGAATGTACATTGAGGTCGGCATCTTTTACAAATACGCCAAGTTTTCCTGAGATTCCATTGTGTCCGCAGGCTTTGTCATCCGGCCCGCTGACGGTGATCGTGGCATCCAGTATCTTAAGTAAATTGGTGCATTTGATTCCATTTCCGTAGGTGGAAAGGATGTTTAAAGTACCACTTCCATTGATCGTAAGCGGTGTCTTTTTGCAGACAATGCCGGCGGTATAAGTCGTAGAAGTATTGTCGTCTTTATCAATGCCGGTTTCGCCGGTGTCCGTAAGTGTATTTGTGGTGTTGTCTGCAACGGTAATAACCGCTTTGGTAACACTCTTTTTAATTGTAATAAGTCCGGTGTCAGAATCCGGATTTGTATTATTGGATGAAGTCAGATGGATTCCATTCAGGATCAAATGTGCCGTACCCGAAGCATTTTCATCGGCATAATCAACTTCGATGAGGCCATCCGTCGCCGTTTCCGCGTTTTCTGCCTGAATCACATAGGTGCCCGGTGCGGTGATCGTCAGTTTATTCTTTTTGCTGATTTCGTAATTATCGGCTTTGATCTTCTTGGAAGGAGCCTCTGCCGGAATCGTAATCTCGGTTGTCTCGGATTCTACCCCTGCGGTCTTCGTGTCGTCTTCTTCCCAGACGGCGCGGGTTGGTGCCACATAATCGGAATCGGCATCGTCTCCGGTATAACCGCTGTCGCCAGGTGTTGTGACCGGCTGCGCGGTAGGAGACTGCGTTGTCGAAGGCTGCGTTACTGCCGGAGTGGAAGAGGCAGCAGGTGTATTACTATTACCCGGAGTGCTTGTGACAGCAGTCGTCGGATTTGGCGAGCTTGTTGAATTCGGTGAACTTGATTCTACAGTTGTCGAAGAATCCGGTATCTGTGAAGAAGATCTAATAGTATAGGTATACTTCTTCATATTTTTTGTTTTTATCTTGCGTAATTTTTTCGCAGTTATCTTTTTAGAAGATTTTACTGCATACAGACGTAATGTATTGGTAGAAGTGAATGTAAATGATTTACTCTTTTTAGCTTTGATCACATTTTTCGTTGAAAGTTTTTTCCCTGTTGTGTAGTAAACCTTGTAACCCTTTTTCACTTTTACTTTGGTTGTCACGGTAGAGTCGTAAGTGCCGCTCTTTTTACTGACTGTAAAGCCTGTGGTTTTCTTCGCTGCATCGGCAGATGGTGCCGGGCAGACCAGAGCAAGTGTGAGCACTGCGACAATGAGTTTCTTTACATGCTTCATGTGTGTATCCTCCTTAAACTTTTTTATGTAACGATTCGGATTGTCGTGTGGGTGTCCGGAATCGTTACGTTTAGTATAATAAATGAAAATAAAATCAACCTAAAATGAACTTTGAAAATTCTGTGAAGAGGAGGCGGCACGCAGGAACGACGATTTTTACGTATGAACGACAATTTTTACGTATATACAACACTTGATTTCATAGTATAAGTATGCTACGCTTTTTGTAAAAATAAAAAAAGTACACTAGGAGGGAATAAGATGCACACAATTCTAAAAAACACACTACAGATTGCGGATTTAGCTACACAGTATGATGAGGCAGCAAAAAAACTATTAGCGCAAAAAATTGTTCTAGCAAATATTTTGAAAAGGATTTTGGATGATTTTAAAGAGATGGATCCAAAGGAAATTGTTCCTTATATTGAAGGAGAACCAATGGTGGGGGTGATTCCGGTGGATCCTGGATTGACTAATGTCAGATATTCAGATGAAAATGGCGAAGTTGTTGGATTCAATACAGAAAATCAGGCGATCAATGAAGGAACGGTTAATTTTGATATTGTCTTTTACGTTCACCGTAAATGTGGTCTTACCAAAGTCATTTTAAATATTGAACCGCAAAAGGATGAGCCAAATAAGTATCCAATTTTAAACCGTGGAATTTTCTACGTGAGCCGGTTGATTTCGTCACAGAAGTATCGTGATTTTAAAGGACAGGATTACGGTGATATCTGTGAAGTCTACAGCGTGTGGATCTGCATGAATATGCCAGAAAACAGCATGTGCCACATTCATCTCATCCAGGATAATTTGGTTGGAAAACATAAATGGGATGGGGATTTGGATTTGATTAATCTTGTCATGATTGGGATTTCAAATAATCTTGCAGAGCCGGATGAAACACATGAATTACTTCGGTTTTTGGGGACTTTGTTCTCAAAAGACTTGACAAGTAAAGAGCGTATTAGTATCATGGAAGAAGAATATGATATTCCAAGTCAGGTATTGGGAAAGGAAGTGGAAACCATGTGTAATTTAGGCGAAGGAATTTGGGAAAATGCACTTGAGGAGGGAGTTGAGCAAGGAGAAGAGAAAACACTTCTTACATTGATTTCGAAAAAACTTGCTAAAGGAAAGACCGTCGCACAGATTGCAGATGAGTGTGAAGAGACGGAAGAACGGATACAGGAATTGATGAAAAAGTTATAGTATGTGAAATGCTGAATTAGGAAGGCTGCCAGATTGATCTCCGGCAGTCTTTTCGCAACAAATTAGAAAGGCAGTATTACAAATGAATGATAACAAAGATTTTTTAGTAAAAGAACCGATTGGTAAATTATTATTTCGGCTTGCGATCCCTACGGTGATCGCGCAGATGATCAATATGCTTTATAATATTGTGGATCGGATTTATATCGGACACATCCCGGAAGTGGGGGCGCTTGCTCTGACAGGAGTTGGAGTGTGTATGCCACTTATCATGATCCTGTCGGCGTTTGCTGCGTTGGTTGGAAATGGGGGAGCGCCGAGGGCGTCCATTCTTTTAGGAAAAGGAGATACGGATTCGGCAGAGAAAATTATCGGCAACTGTTTTACGCTGCAGATTCTGATCTCCATCGTGCTCACGATTATTATGCTGATTGGTGGAAGAACATTTTTGCTTGCGTTTGGAGCCAGCGAAAATACGATTGAATATGCAGTTAATTATTTTAATATTTACGCGGTTGGAACGATATTTGTCCAATTAACATTAGGAATGAATATGTTTATTACGGCGCAGGGATTTACAAAAATTGGAATGTATTCTGTTCTGATCGGAGCCGTTATCAATATCGTGCTGGATCCGATATTCATTTTTGCCTGTGGTTTCGGCGTTCGCGGGGCGGCGCTGGCGACAATACTTTCGCAGGCATGTTCGTGTGTCTGGGTACTCCATTTCTTATTTGGCAAAAAGACGACACTTCGTATAAAGAAAGAAAATCTCAGGCTGATGCCAAAGGTATTTCTTCCCTGCCTGGCGCTGGGTGCCTCTTTATTTATCATGCAGGCAAGCGAAAGCGTGATCTCGGTCTGCTTTAACTCTTCCCTATTAAAATATGGAGGCGATGTGGCAGTCGGCGCAATGACAATTCTTACCAGTGTCATGCAGTTTGCCATGCTTCCTTTGCAGGGGCTGGGACAAGGGGCGCAGCCAATTATGAGTTACAATTACGGAGCAAAAAATCCGGAGCGGGTGAAAGGTGCTTTTTATCTTCTTTTAAAAGCGAGCCTGGTGTATTCTATCGCATTGTGGGGATTTATTATGCTGTTTCCCCAGGTGTTTGCGGGAATCTTTACGACCGACGCGGCACTGCTGGCTTTTACGAAAAAGGCTCTGCGGATCTACCTTGCAGCAATGTTTTTATTTGGAATACAGATTTCCTGCCAGATGGCATTTAACTCTTTGGGAAAAGCCCTGTGTTCTATCGTGGTTGCGGTTGTCCGCAAATTTGTATTACTCATTCCGCTGATCTATATTCTGCCGGCTTTTTTACAGGACAAAACAAGTGCTGTTTATATGGCAGAACCGGTGGCAGATACGATGGCGGTGACATTTACAGCGATTCTATTTTTCTTCCAGTTCCGGAAGGCGATGAAGGAGATTTAAAATGACATATAATAGAGAAAAATTACAAGCAGAGTTGTTTGAATTGCAGGATAAAAAATACCGCGATTTTCATAGCAGATTAATGCCTGATATAGACAAAGAACGAGTAATCGGAATCCGTACTCCACAGCTTCGCAAATACGCAAAGAAATACGCGCAGACGGAGGCGGCAAAGGCCTTTATACAGGATCTTCCCCATCATTATTACGAAGAAAATAATCTGCATATGATGCTGATTACGAGCATAAAGGAATATGAAAAATGTTTGGAAGAGGTTGAGAAATTTCTTCCATATATTGACAACTGGGCGACGTGTGATCTCCCGGCACCAAAATGTTTTGCCAAGCATAAAGAAGAACTTCTGCCTCATATCAAACGCTGGATCCGTTCGGGCGAGACATATACGATCCGCTATGGAATGGGGATGCTGATGCGTCTGTATCTGGATGAGGATTTTAAACCGGAGTATGCGGAACTTGTCGCAGGGGTGACGTCGGAAGAATATTACGTCAATATGATGATCGCGTGGTATATGGCGACGGCGCTTGCCAAGCAGTGGGATTCGATTATCCCGTATCTGGAAGAACACCGGTTTTCGGACTGGGTTCATCGAAAGACGATCCAAAAGGCGATAGAAAGTTACCGGATTACAGACGAACAGAAAGTGTATTTGAGAAGTTTGCGTGGAAAGTCCGTTTGATTATGTTCCTGATTGTAAATGATGAAAACGTATGGTCTGATGATCCAGACCATACGTTTATACGATACAAAATGAGTCATTCAAATTATTGAGTATAATATGTTTTTACACCTTTGCTATTATAGAAAAAATAAGCCTCTGGTTTTATATGAGGGATTTAGAACACCGTCGGTACATAGAGGGCGTAGTTTGCCCTCATGTACCGCTACGAGTGTTCTTCTAAGCGCAAGCGGTCCCGAATGGAAAATCAGAGGTTTATTTTTCTTAAAAGAAAAGGTAAAAACTTGCCGTTGACATTTCGCACAAATGTGATATGATACAGTTAGATGTGCCTAACAGGGCAGAAATGGAGGTACTTAATCATGGAATTTCAGACAGTATTAGAAAACAGAAGAAGTGTGCGTGCGTACGATGCGTCAAAAAAAGTGACAAAAGAGCAGATAAATGAGATCGTCGAGGCGGCGATTCAGGCTCCTTCGTGGAAAAATTCACAGACAGCGAGATATTATTGCATCCTGGATGCAGACAAAAGCAGAGATTTTGCGCAGAAATGTCTGCTTCACGGAAACGATAAAAAAGCAGACGGAGCGGCACTGGTCGTAACCACTTTTGTATCGGATCGTGCCGGATTTGACCGCGAGGGAAATCCGGATAATGAATGCGGAAACGGCTGGGGGTATTATGACCTTGGACTTCACAATGAAAATTTTATCCTGAAGGCGAAAGAACTGGGACTGGATACGCTTATCATGGGACTTCGAGACAGCGATAAGATCCGTGAGATCCTTGGCGTGCCGGAGACAGAGACCATTGTCGCTGTAATTGCGGTAGGATATGGGGCAGAGTCTCCGAACAAACCAAAGCGTAAGACACCGGATGATATTGTAAAATTCTGGTGATTAACCGGCTGGTTTTATTATTATGGTTTGCAGACCGAGCATGGAGTCAGTCCTTTGCTTTTGGCTTCGCTTAATGTCGTTTTGATACTGCTGCTACGTAAGTAGCGGCAGTTTTTTGTATGGTATTTTGTGCCGGTTTTTGTAATATAGACAACTTCGCTTACGTTCGTTACGGAGGAAGATTTGCCGGCAGAGGATTTGGCAGTGCCGGAAGTACGATAGGAAGATCGGCTGGAGGAACTGCCCGAATGTGTTACCTTTTTGAACTTGATCTGTAAATTTTCTCCATTTGTCGTAGCGATGATACACCCCTTTTGGTCGGTTCGGTACAGTGCTTTGGCGTACGTTTCCGCACGGCGCACGATGTTGGCAACCGGGTGGCCGTAGCTGTTATTTTTTCCGACGGAGATGATCGCCGTCTTGTATTTGGAAGCCAGTGCCTTTTTTACAAAAAGGACACCGTTTGCGGTATCGGAACCGTGATGGGAAAGAAGATAAATGTCCGAGGCAACCGGCTTCCCGGAAGCAAGGATGGAATTTTCGACACGGGCAGTCGCGTCGCCCATATAGAGAAATGAGCGGCTGCCGTAGGTGACACGCATGACGATACTTGCCTCATTGGTGTCAGAACTGCTGGCATCCACAGAAAGCACCGTTCCTTTGCAGGAAGGCGCCAGGGTGATGACAGAGCCGGTTTGCGGATGAATCTGCTTTACTTTATAGGTAGAAATGGCGGATTTCATGCGTTTGTAGCATTGGGTTGTCGTCTCAATCTGAGGCAGGATGATCTTTTTTACCTTATAATCGGCGATCACGTCATCTGCACTTTCCATGTGATCCGCGTCAGGATGCGTTACGATGAGAGTGGAAATGGTCTTTACGCCAAGTGATTTTAACTGTGACTGTAAAGTGTCGTATTCGCTGTGCTTGCCGGTGTCGATCAGAATTGCCCGGCTTCCTATTTTGATCAATTCAGCATTTCCCTGCGCGACATCAAGATAGGCAAAAGTGGCATTTTTTAATGCTTTTGCATATGTGCAGGACGGTATTCCGGCAAAAGAAAATACCGCGAAAAAAAGCACCAAGGTAATATAAAAACGATAGGATTTTTTATAGGTATTCATAAAGATTCCTTCTTTCTGAAATAGTTACGTTAATTTTATTATAGTGTCATCGCAGTGGAAAAGCAATAAAAAATAAATTGGTATTGTGAGCGGACAAAAATTGTGATAAAATGGAAAAAATAGTCAAAGAATAGGAGAAACTGCTTATGGGACGTTATATGGATACATTTAATCCGGACGGGTGTCTTGTGCCGGAGGATGTCTATTTTACAAATTGGAAAAATTATGAAATGGACTACCATATGCACTCCTATGGTGGATTTGAGTTAAATTATGTGACAAGCGGGGAGTGTGAGTACTATGTGGAAGATCAGTGTATTCATTTAAAAAAACGAAATCTTTTGCTGATCAACAGCGCCCTTCCTCACAAACTGGTATTTACATCGGACGAGCCATGCCTGATCCTGGGTATGGCTTGTGGCGCGCTGCCATATAAACCGGGGTATGTGAGCCTGGGGAATCTGGTGGCTGCGTATGATCCGGTGCGGGATTTTCTGCAGGGACTGGATAACTATGTACTGCTGAAAGAAGCGCATCAGATTTTTACAACAATGCGCGCAGTTTCGGCGGAATTAAGCGGAGAGGGAAATCCCGCGTATATGCAGATGGAGTGCAATAAAATTCTTATCGACGTGGCGCGGAGAGTGCAGAATGAAGACCACCGGACGGCAGAGTATGTGATGCAGGCAAAGATGTATATGATGTATCATTTTTATGAGATTGAGTCCATCGAAGACATTGCAGCCTATGTGGGAGTAAATAAAATCTATCTTCAAAGAATCTTTAAAATGTATGAAAAGGAAACGTTGTGGAATTATCTTATGAAGATCCGAATGGGAAAAGCAGCCGCATTTTTAACCAATACGGATATGCCGATCGGCGAGATTGACCATATGATCGGGATGAATTCCAGACAGTGTTTCTATCAAAATTTCAAAAATGTTTTTCATATGTCTCCAAGAGAGTATCGAAACAAACACAAAAATGTAAAGAAAAGAAACCCAAAAGACTGACAAAGAAGTTTCTATTTCCTCTATTATCTTACGAAAAGCCATGCTATACTGTGGGAAAATAAGATATGAGGAGGTATTTTAGATGAAACGAAAAATCAAACAGATACTAACATTGGCTTTGTCGGCAGGGCTTCTTGCGGCATCCATGCCATTATCCGTACAGAATGTAGAAGCAGTGGCGAAGGACGCGGAGAAAAAGCAGGTTCTGCACTTTGATACGGATTCGGCAAAGAGCAAAAGTGAGGTGTTTCACGGCTCTACGGGGTTTTTATATGGTGTGAGTGAAGTCAATGTGCCATCGGCAGATATGATTACGGGGATCGCCCCTAAAATTCTGGTGCAGAAAGCAGCGGATGGGCAGCAGCATCCTTCGGGAGACGGCTATCGTCTGACTCCTTATCTGAAAGCATGTGGCGTGGAAAATATCCAGATCTATCTGCAGGACTTTTATCTGCAATGGCCGTATGAATCCAATGGAATTGAAGATTACAATGAAAAGGTAAAGCAGATTGTGACAAAGATGGTAAAAGGAAAGAGCGATGAAGAAATTGCCTCGTACAGCTTTGTTATTTTTAATGAGCCAAATAATATCTGGTATGGCGGACAACTTGATAAAATGTGTGAGGATTGGAAAAAGATTTACACGACGATCAAGACAATCAATCCTAAGATTAAAGTAGCCGGACCGAACTTTTCTTACTATAATGACAGTAAATACGATCAGTTTTTTGAATATTGTGAGAAAAATGACTGTCTGCCGGAGTACATTACCTGGCATGAATTGGATAAAAGTGATCTGAATAATTTTGCGGATCATTGCAAGGATGCCCGTGAACTGGTAAAGACATATTATGCGGATTCAGATATCAAACCAATTCTTTTTGTCAATGAAACGGTAAATTTTAATGACGTGGGAAATCCGGGAGCATTGGTAAACTGGCTTTCGATCTACGATGAAGAGGATGTCTACGCGTCGCTGCCATACTGGGGGCTTGCCAACAGTCTAAATGAACTTGCCGCCGATGCCAATAAACCAAATGGCGCCTGGTGGGTATACCGCTGGTATGCGCAGATGTCAGGGAAAAAGGCGCCACTGACACTGGAAAATGTTGACAGTCCGGGAGCGTATGGGAGACTGTACGGTATGACAAGTGTGGATGAGGACAAACAGACGGCATATGTACTGTTTGGCGGAAAAGAAGGGGAACAGTATGTCACACTGGATAATCTGGCAAAGACAAAGACCTTTGACGGAGCAAAGAGCGCACACGTAAAGATTTATCGTACTAAATTTACCGGACAGCAGGGATTTGCCGATGAGACGCCGATTGTGTATGAGGGAAATGTGGCGCTTGATGGAGAAAATCTGTCTCTTTCCATCTCAGATGCGGATCTGATGGATGCTTATTTTGCTGTGATCACACCGGCGGCCGATGACACGACGACAGCGTTGGATGCGTATGAAAAGACGTGGACAAGGACGTATGAAGCAGAAGATGCAGAGATGATCGGTGGTGCAAAAGCCTTTACGAAAACATCAGGAAGTGATCTTGCACGTTCCAACCGCGCAGAAGTTGGCGGCTTAAATAGTGAAAAAGATGGGGTAAAATTTACTGTGGAAGTTCCAAAAACTGGAAATTACAGATTGAACATTTATTACAGCAATCAGGCGCCGCAGGTAGATCCGATCACCTTGCAGTATGTTGATGCGAAGGGGCAGAACCGCGCGGTTGGTGCGCTTTGCAGGCACACGCTTTCCGTGGACGGCAAAGAGACACAGGATGTCGTCTATGATTCCACGGTCAAATGGGGCTATTATAATTACAAAACCGTCGAAGTGGAGCTGGCTGCGGGAAAACATGAAATTGTATTAAAATACAAAGGCGAAGATCAAAACGGCAAAGATACAAATTCCATGCTTTGTGCGCTTTTGGATAAAATTGATCTGACTTATAAAGAGACTACAGATGTGAAAGTTACTATTGGAGAGGAAATGCTGACAAAGACATCCCAGGGAACAGAGGCCTATGTCAATGCTCCGGAAGAAGGGTATTATACGTTGAGTTCCAAGGGAAATGGGACGGCAGCCCTTGCGAAAAGCCGTGTGAATTATGCGAAAGATGCCAAAGCAGAATCGGATGTGACGGTAGATAAACTTGCACTCGGAAATGTTACATTTGGTACAGAAAATGCAGTTACGCTGTATCTGACTCAGGGAATCAATCATTTGTATTTTGACGGAACGGATTTTGCGGTGGAAGAACTTACCTTTGTAAAAAATGCGAAAGCCGATCAAAATGCTGTCAGTATTGAAGCGGAGGATTGTGCGATGTCGGGCACGGCAAGTAACGATGACTATACATTTCTTCCGGGAAGCGTTGATACTCCGGAGGTAGTGGATAATGCCTATGCTTCCGGCGGAAAGGCGGTAGAAGGCTTCCGCGGTGGAAAAGACAATGAACTTGGATTTACGGTAAATGTATCGGAAAGCGGGGATTACAAACTGGCAATCCGGTATGCGAATGACGAACCGGCGCCTGTCATGCGGACCAAGGACGGGAATGAATATGTCCATCCGTACAATACCGATCTGGTAGAGCGTTATATGCAGATCTCGGTAAATGGCAGGACACCGCAGACGGTGTATTTTAAAAATACATTTTGCTGGGATACATTTAAAACGGTTGTTGTAGATGTAAAACTGGAAAAAGGTGACAATGCAATCTGTTTTACCAATGATAATTCCTACAAATTCAGTTCTATGCAGGACGATTTCACGCCTCGTCTCGACAAATTTGTGCTTGCTCCGGTAACGGTTTCGGAAAATATGCCGCAGATTAAAGTGAATCCGGGAGTAAAGGATATTACACCGACACCGGAGCCGACGCAGACACCGGCGGCAGCACCGTCAGCGAACTCATCGGCATCGCCGTCAACGACTCCATCGGCATCGCCGGCTGTCTCTGCACTGCCATCACAAAATCCCGGTGTAAGTGCAGTGCCTTCTACGGCGGCACCGGCGGTATCCAAAAAAGTCAGTCTGAAAAAACTTCGCCTTTCTGTCAGCAAAGTCAAAGGCAAAAGGGCGGTTAAAGTGAAATGGAAACGAGACACCAAAGCAAGTGGATACCAGATTGTCTATGGCACCAAGAAGAATCTGAAATCAGCCAAAACAAAATGGATCCGCAGCAATAAGGTAACCTCGGTTAAGATAAAACGGAAAGGAAAGAAACCTTATTATGTAAAAGCCAGAGCGTTTAAAAAAGTGGGAAATAAGAAAGTTTATGGCGGGTACAGCAAGACAATAAAAGTGTCATAATAAATGCTACACCGGAAAAGGAGCTGCTGCATTAAGAAATTAGTGCACGGCTTCTTTTTGGTAACGTGACTTTTCGACAATTCTATTTGCAAAGAAACCGAGTCAAAGCAAAGTACGGGTGGATTTTTCAGCCTGAATTGTGTATAATAAAAACAAAAATAAATCCGGGAGGTAATCCTATGTCAGGAATTAAAAATTTTAATAAGGCAGAAGTGGTGGCACTAAAAGAACAGGTAGCTTACCAGGAAGGACATGCAGTTTACGGACAGGAGCAGTTTAAAATGCTGCTGGTTGTTATTTTTTAAAATACAAGGGGGCGGCAGCGTATGAAATATGCAATGATAACTGGGGCAAGTTCAGGAATCGGGCGTGAATTTGCCAGACAATTAGCAAGAAAAGGATATTCTTTGATCCTTGTGGCAAGGCGTGAAATCCGGCTGAAAAAACTTGCAGAAGAACTGGAAAAATATGGAAGTTGCACAGAGATTATCGCAGCGGATCTTTCCCAGCCGGCAGAATGTGTGCGTGTCATAAAAGAGACAGCGGAACTTCCCATTAAAATATTTATCAATAATGCGGGATTTGGCGCTTGCGGGAATTTTACCGACACCGATGCGGAGACGGAGCTGCAGATGATCGATGTCAATGTCAAGGCGATGCATCTTTTGATGAAATTGATGCTTAAGAAGATGGAAAGGCAGGGAAAGAGCGGTTATATTTTAAATGTCGCATCTTCCGCGGGACTTCTTCCGGCAGGGCCTTTCATGGCGACGTATTACGCGACAAAGGCATACATGGTCAGCCTGACGCGTGCCGTGGCAGCAGAACAGCGCAGCAAGCGGAGTCACATTTACGTAGGAGCATTGTGTCCAGGACCGGTTGACACGGAGTTCAATGACGTGGCAAAAGTAAAATTTGCACTGCCGGGCATTTCACCTCAGTATTGTGCCTCCTACGCACTTGAGCAGATGAGAAAACGGAAGACCGTCATTGTTCCAAAATTTACCATTTGCGCGGCGACCACGATGGCACGGTTTGTACCGCACAAAATGTTGATTCCAATGATCGGGCAGCTGCAAAAGAAGAAATTTTAAGTGCAGATGGAAAAGGAGAGGACTATGAATAAACATGTAGAAGAAGCGATGAAACTTAGAAATAGTGAAAAAATAGTGAAAAAATAGTGAAAAAACTACTGGAAAATTTGTTGTGGGTGCGGTATACTAAGTATAAAAAGGGGGAGATAAGATGATTAAAATTGTATTGACAAATGATATTGTAAAAAGAATTTCTGTGATCGATGAGAATCGATTTAAGATGAATACAATTAACCTTCCCTACCGTATTGCGGATCATTTGCGTAAAATTTCAAAGAAAAAAAGTTCTTATGCTTCAAATAAAATAGAGGGAAATCCATTAAGTGAGCAGCAGGCGGACGAGGTAATGGAGCAGGATCCGCATCGCCATTTTTTAAAGCCCGAACAGGAAGTTCGAAATTATTATATGGCATTGCAGGTATTGGAAGAAAGAGCAAAGCAGGAAGTGCCATTTTCCAAGGAATTGATTCTTGAAGTACAGGCATTAGTGGAAAAAGGAGCATCCGAGGAAAAGATTGGTCTTCGAGGCGAGATGCCGCCGGGATTTTTATTTGCAGTATATGATTCAGAAAGTGGGGAAGCAGAGTATATTCCACCGGAATATTGTGATATCCCTGAACTTTTGGACGAATTGGTTGAATATGTAAATACCACGGACGATCATCCTTTAATTGTGGCAGCGATCGTGCATTATCAACTGGTTACCATTCATCCGTTCGAGGACGGAAATGGGAGGACAGCAAGATTAATGTCCGGTTACGTATTGACTCAGCGGGGTTATGGTTTTCATGGTATTGGATCGCTTGAAGAATATTTTGCATACGATGCGAATGAATATTATCAGTCCTTGCAGATGGGACTTCCGGCATTATATTATTCAGGAAGGGAGAATCCACCGCATCCGGAGATATGGTTTAATTACTTCCTGCGCATGGTGGAATTATATTCTGCGAAAGTCTGTGAAATATCCGAAGAAAATGAAACACAGAGTTTGTATACGGCACTGTCTCATCTTCACCTGCGGGAGAAGGAATTTCTTGCTTTTTTGCTGCAAAACCATTTATACGAATTTACACCTATTGAGGTTTCTAAAATGCTGGGAATTACAAATAGAACCGTTATAAACCGCTGCACAAAACTGGCAGAAAATGGATTTGCTATTCCCGTAATTGTAAAGGAAAGAATCCGCTCGTATAAACTAAGTGATTACAGTAAAATGAATGAGAAAGAAATTTTGCAGCAATTAAACCTATAAATTCGATGCATTGTTACCGCTCAAACCAGTTTAACATTTCCGCGCGTTCCAAATTTTCATCGGAATGTTCGATCTCCCTTGAATAGCGGTAAACGATTTCAATCACGTCGTCCATCGCCAATTCGCCGTGTTTCAGCCACCGCCCTAAGAGCAGCAGATAAATTTCGATGGTGTGACCGATACAGGCGTCAATTTTGGCGAGTATATTTTCGTCGTATACGGCACCGAGCAGATAGACAGAGATAAAATAGACGACAAGCTGTTCCAAAACGATTTCAAGAGGAGTCAGACCACTTGTGTTCCACCAGGTTTCGAACTCCTCTTTATTTTGCACAAAAGCCGCTCTGCCTTCGCCAAATAAAAACAGACGGGATTCCACCAAAACCTCTGCCCACTGCGGATACAAAATTTCAAATTCTTCAAATAAAAATAGAAATACTCTTTCAAAGAATTTATATTCATCATTTACGCGGACACGATCCGTCTCATCGAATTCCTTCCATAAGATAAGCGAACCGGCATCATAGTGACGCTGTACCGAAACACTGATTTGTAAAATTTTACCAATTCTATTCTCGATGCTCACGTTCCGGTCCTGCATGAGCCGCATCATTTCTTCGCGAACGTCTTCAAGTTCAGAAAATAGAAAGTAATCAAACTCTTCATAACACTCATCCACATCATCTTCTTTGGAAATAAAGGTAATAGGGTCTGTTCGATTCATTACAATTTTTGCAGCTTCCGGACAGGAGAGCGACAGAGTGATTTCCCGCAGATTTTCAAATTCTTCGGTGTGCCGAGGATATTCCCTGCAAGTACTGCACAGGCTGTCTGCACCCAGATGAATGTACATATCACACAATTTGTCATCCCGCAGAAAGGCGCATTTTCCGCGTTTGTTGTGGTTAAATACACCTTCTTCCCAGTCGATATTTTTACACAAGGTATCTTTATAACTGCCTTTGTAATTGTAATAATTTTCCAAAGATTCGTCATCGATCACAATCTGCCATTCTGCGCAGCAGGTATCGACACATCTGTCTGCGGTGCAGTGAAATTTATCATAGTAGTCAGGATAGGAATAATACATTTTTGTTTTCCTCTGCTTTCTGCTCAATATTGAACTGCGAATGTTATCGTTTAAAGCACTAAAAGTTTATCATTATTTTGAGGGAAAATCAAGAGGGGCAGAAAAGAGAGTGCCTGCCTGAAGCGATGCATAAAAAATGTATAATATGCGTATTTTTGTGAATAATACGTACGAACGACATTTTATGCGTACAAACGACAATTTTTACGTACATACAACACTTGCTTTCCACTATTTTGTATGATACGATTTTTATATAAAGTAATTTGTAAACTACAGATACACAAGGAGGGAATTATGGTTAATATGAATTTAAAGAATACTTTAAAGACGAGGGAGGTGATGATACAATACGATGAAGCAGCAAAAAAGTTATTGGCGCAAAAAATTGTATTAGCGCATATTTTGAAAAGGATTCTTGATGATTTTAAAGATATGGATCCTGAGGAAATTGTGCCTTATATCGAGGGAGAACCGCAAGTTGGAGCAGTGCCTGTTGATCCGGGGGCTACCAATGCTGCATATGAAGGTCAAAATGAGGAAATTGTGGGATTTAACACGGAAAATAGTATTATCAATGAGGGTATTATTTATTTTGATATTGTGCTTTATGTACATAGAAGATGTGGTCTTACGAAGGTTATTTTAAATGTTGAACCACAGAAGGATCAACCGAGTAAATACCCTATTATAAATCGCGGAATCTTCTATGTGAGCCGGTTGATCTCGTCGCAGAAATATCGTGATTTCAAAGGGCAGAATTATGGAGATATTTGTGAAGTGTACAGTGTCTGGATCTGTATGAATATGGCGGAAAACAGCATGTGTCACATTCATCTGACACAGGATAATCTGGTTGGCGATTGCAAATGGGATGGTAATTTGGATTTGATTAATCTTGTTATGATTGGAATTTCTAATAATCTTGCGGAACATGATGAATCACAGGAATTACTTCGATTTTTGGGAACTTTGTTTTCAAAAGGCTTGACAACAGATGAACGTATTAGTATCATGGAGGAAGAATATAATATTTCGAGTCAGGTGTTAGGAAAGGAAGTGGAAACTATGTGTAATCTTAGCGAGGGTATTTGGGAAGATGCAATTGAAAATGGACTTGCCCAGGGTATTCAAAAAGGACTTCAAAAAGGACTTCAAGAAGGTCTTCAAAAAGGAATTGAAAAAGGACTTGCTGAGGGACGTGAGGGGATACTTCTTGAGCAGATATCGAAAAAGCTTTCGAAAGGAAAAACGATTGCACAGATTGCAGATGAGTGTGAAGAGACGGAAGAACGAGTTCAAGAGTTAATGAAGAAACTGTAAGCAAGGAATAAATGTGAGTAAGAAAGAAAAGGGCTGCCTATAAAAAAATATTCACAACCCCCTTGACGAATTCAAAAAATAGTGCTATAACGTAGTTGTAAATAAAAACAACAGTTGTAACAAGAGAAACGAAACGCCAATTTAATATCGACATTCCGCAAACTTCCCTATGTTATCAATTTGTATGAATGGAGGAAAAGACAAATGACTACTTTAAGAGTACAAAGAAGAAACATGGAAACCAAGGCTAAAAAGCTGAGAAGAGAAGGTTATGTAACCGGTAACCTTTTTGGAAAAGAGATTGAGGGTTCGATTCCTGTGCAGATCGAAAAGAGCGAGGCAGAGAGAATCCAGAGAGAGTGCATGAAAGGAAGCCAGCTGTATCTGGAACTGGAAGGAAAAACCTATGATGTGCTGATCAAAGAGATGGATTACAATACCATGAACCATCAGATTTTGGAGATTGATTTCCAGGCATTGGTAAAAGGAGAAAAAGTACATTCCGTTGCGGAGATTGTCCTTCACAATAAAGAGAAAGTTGTAGAAGGTGTACTGGAACAACTTTTGGAAGAAATTTCCTATAAAGCCACTCCGGAAGAGTTGGTTGAAAAAGTGGAAATCGACTGTAGTTCTTTGAGACTGGGCGACACCATCAAAGTGTCCGACCTGGATATTGCAAAGAATGACAAGATTGAGATTCAGACGCACCTCGATACCCCGATTGTCAGCGTAGTAGCAAGTAAAAATGTACAGCCGGCCGAGGATGGCGAAGAGACAGCAGCAGAAGAAGCATAAAATAAGAGATGAAATACTTAAAAAGGGTCATTATTTAACAATAGTGACTCTTTTTACTTGTTCAATTGTAAAAAATATGGTATAATTAGATAAATTTTTTGTAAAATGAAGCGATTATAGAAAAAGGAGGAAATGGTAATGAAATCGCAGAAAAAAAGTAAAAAGAAAAAGGGAATGCGTCTGGCATTCAAATTGAGTTTAACGGTGTCCATACCGCTTCTGCTGATCACGTTGATAGCAATTGCAGTCAGCGCAGGAAAGCAGAACGGCATATCAAAGGACTTGGTAGAGCGTGAGATCAGCGGAATCGCAGCCAGTGTAAGAGAAGCTTACACAGAGATGGGAGATGGCGCAGATTTTACGATGAGTGGCAATACATTGAAAAAAGGAAATGTGACAATAAGTGAAAATTATGAACTCATTGATAAACTGAAACAGGAAAGACAAGTAGAATTATCTGTATTCTATGGAGATACCCGTGTTCTTACGACATTGAAAGACGGTTCAGGAAAACGCGAGATCAATACGAAGATGTCGAAAGAAGTATATGATACGGTACAAAGTGGAAAAGATTACTACTCCGGTAATCTGGAATTGTTTGGAACACCGTATTCCGGTTATTATGTGCCATTGTATCAGCCGAATTCCGATAAAGTCGTGGGAAGTATTTTCTGCGGAAGAAGTCAGGCAGAAGTCAATGCGGCAGTCCGTAATACCGTTGTTTCCATGATGTTATCCATGCTGGGTGTTTTTGTGGTTGCCATTGCCATCGGTATGTTTGTGATTACAAGAATTGTAAAACATCTGGATGGAGCCGTAGATCATCTTGGAACATTGTCGAAGGGTGTCCTGAATCTGGAGATGAAGCAGAATCTTGTGGCAAGAAAAGACGAAGTTGGAGATATCGCCCGCGCGATTCAGCGTCTTGTCGATTCCATGCGTGATATCATTACCAACATTACGACGACGACCCAGTCACTCCAGGGATTTTCAGAAGAATTTTCCGCTTCCTTTGACCACATTGCAGAGTCGATTAACAATGTAAATATCGCGGTAGATGAGATTGCCAATGGATCATCGAATCAGGCAGCAGAGACGATGAATGCCAGTCAGAAAGTGACGCAGATGGGCAACGCGCTGGATCAGACCGCTGCAAATGTAGAGACGCTTGGCAGCAGTTCAGAAAAAATGCGTAAGTATAACAAAACGGCAGCTCAAAATCTGAATGAATTGTATGATATCAGCGAGACGACAAAATCTTCTGTCCTTCTGGTTCAGAATCAGACAAACCAGACCAATGATTCTGCACAGGAGATCCGCGAGGCAACCGAGTTAATTACAGATATTGCCAATCAGACCAATCTTCTTTCCCTTAATGCGAGCATTGAAGCGGCAAGAGCTGGGGAAAACGGACGCGGCTTTGCCGTTGTGGCAGATGAGATCCGTAACTTGTCAGAACAGTCCAGAGAGTCTGCAGAACATATTGTGGAAATTGTAAATACATTGATCGCTAATTCGAATACAAGTGTTAGTACGATGAATGAAGTGGCAGAAAATATCCGCACGCAAAATGCGAAGATTGAAGAGACCGGAGAAATGTTCCGCTCCCTGAATGCAGAAATTTCAGAGGTATCGGAAGCCATTGAAAAAATCCGGAAGCAGACAGAGGCACTGGATGTCCAGAAGACAGAGGTGCTGGATATCGTGGACGGACTGGCTGCGATTGCCGAGCAGAATGCAGCAGGAACGCAGGAAACATCTGCTTCTATGGCAGAATTCCATGAGATTATCGATTCCTGTCATGAAGCTACGGAGGAATTGACAAAACTTGCTCAGAATCTGGCAGATCATACAGAGCAGTTCACATTATAATAGAAAGATTAATCGATTTCAAAACTGTTGTTTTTCTTTTTCACAGTTACATCAAAAGCTTTTGAATCATTCTTTTTCGAAGGTGATATTGTACCGGCAGGTGCGGACGTATTGCGGCTGTGGCCTGCCGGTTTTATCTTGGCATCTACAAAATCAATCAGATGAAATTTCCTATCCATTTCAAGAATTATATTGTTTAGGGTGACAGGTGCAAATAATGCAAATTTTAAAGGTGCTGTAGGTGCAAATAACTTCAAAATTTATTTGATAATTGGTGCAGATTATGGTACAATTCTTAAGTGAAGTATCACAGATTGAGCAATAAAAAGAGCAACTGAT
>ERZ808252.916-NODE-916-length-24703-cov-4.998864_pt1 | contig 24703 bp, 26 predicted proteins | sample MGYA00521242_ERZ808252 | MGnify/ENA primary metagenome ERZ808252 (study PRJEB31516, sample SAMN03275581) | gut metagenome | biome: mammalia-associated habitat; material: feces | host: Papio cynocephalus | place: Kenya | collected 2012-08-07 ...
TTACATCCATCTGCATATGGATGATCCTTAATCATAAAATATAATAAATTAGCAGCTTTTTCCTCTAATGACGGATATACGTCTCCACCAAACACACTCTGATAAACTGCTGCCAAAATACCCTCAACTTTACCATTTTCTTTCTCCACACCAAATACATCCGATTTAAATGAATCCTCCATGTGTGAAACCATTTTTTTACATTCTTCATATGTTATTTTATATATAGGTCTGTTTCCCACAGGTTTTTTAAGAGATTGATGATCATATTGATCCAAAAGCATTAATGCATCTGTATACGAGGTAACAGCCTTTAAAATTTCTGACTCTTCAACCTCCAATGTACACGCAAGCATCTTTTTTTGAATATCGACGGTTCTTTCAAGCGCTTGCAATCGTTTTCCATTAATAGCATAGCCTTGAATCACATATTGCTTTAACACAGAATTAGCCCATCTACGAAATGCGATGCCGCGTTTTGAATTAACACGATATCCCACAGATAATATCATATCAAGATTATATATCTTGGGTTTTCTTCCTCCAGAACTTTTGTCGGAAAAACCGACAGAAGTCCCATCTAATTCTCCTGAAGAAAGAATATTGGAAATATGCTCACTCACTGTAGCATGCTTAACATCAAATAATTCTTCCATTTGTTTCTGTGTCAACCATACAGTTTCTAATTCTGGACTTAACTCAACTTCAAGATTTATATCACCATCTGTAAATAAAACAATTTCATTTTTCAAAAAATATCACCACCTATTGCATCAAATAATTAATCGCATCTTCAACAGTCATACATGTAGCACACTCCTACAAATTCCGATTTTCCAATTTCATAAACTAAAAGTTACCCCCTCTATTTTTCCAGTTTTTTACAACAACCTCTGCATTATTTTCAAGACTATGAATACCATCTAATTCAAGTTTCACACACGGCATGTTTTTCATCCATTCTTTCTGCTCACGCAAATTCGGAGAACCATCCGTTTCGTATTTTCGATTTCCTTCCAGAAATTTCATATGGCTTTGGTGCATATCCCCACCTTCAAGTACTCTTTCGCCAAATCGTTCTATTGCCCTTTTATGAACACGTTGTACACGAATGTCCGGCTCAACATAAAGAAAGACCATCATCTCAAACTTATCATCAAATGCGTAATGAAAAGAACTCATTGAACCAGACATCACAAAATGTTCATATGGTTCAATATCGTTACTCAGTCTGCTAATCTTTTCCTTTTTTGTATACATTTCTGTATATGGTTCTTCTGTATCCTGTTTCCATATGTAATCATCCACATCAAAAAATGGATATCCCAATTTCTCAGCAACAACTCTTCCCAGCGTTGTCTTTCCGCTTCCGGACGGGCCAATAATCATAATTCCTGTTGACATATTTTTCCTCTTCCTTATATTAGTTTCCCTTAATGATAAATCACAATTGTAATTCCCCTCACTCACCTCTTACAATGCAGTTCCTTTCTTCGGGACAAAAAAACGACTCATATCTGTATTTTCCAGTTGCAGCAGTGCTATTTTCTTATCAATTCCTCCCGCATATCCTGTCAGACTTCCATTTGTACCCACTACACGATGACAGGGAATGATAATGGAAACTTCGTTATGTCCAACCGCGCCACCTACTGCCTGCGCGGACATGCGGGAAACGTTTTTTATTTCCGCCATCTTGCCGGCAATCTCTCCATATGTGATTGTTTGTCCATAAGGGATCTCCAGTAAAATCTTCCACACTTCCTGTCTGAATGTTGATCCCATAGGATGAAGCGGTGGCGTGAACTTGGGTTCTTCGCCAGAAAAATATATATCCAGCCATTTTTTTGCTTCTGTAAGAATTTCCATTTCCTGTGAAATTCTATCATCCGGAAGTGTATTTGCAAAATACTTCTGGCCTTCAAACCACAGACCGGTAAGTCCGATTTCATCAGAAGCCAGCAAAATATTCCCCAACGGGGATAGGTAATTACAGGTATATATCATCGTTTTGTCATTCCTTTCATCAAGACGGAGATTTACCACCATCTAAAACTTATTAATCGCCTCCGACTCATCGTCACTTTTCATAATCTCCAGAATTTTCACATAATATCCCACTTTCTCTTTGACCTGGACAAAGACACGGTCGTCCTTTTTATGTCCAAGAAGCGCTTTTCCAAGCGGTGATTCGATACTAATCATATTTTTCAGCGCATTGCTTCGGATCGTCGTAACAATCTTATATTCTTCTTCACAGTCTTCGTCTTCCATGTAAACACGGACGCGGTCATTTAACCCCACTTCTTCTGAGGATGCTTCGTCCTCCACGATCTGCGCTGTCTTAATCATCTTCTCCAGATAGCGGATCCGGCTTTCATTTTCATTTTTAAACTTCTTTGCGGCTTTATATTCAAAATTTTCGCTGAGATCCCCATGCGCTCTGGCTTCTTTTACGTCTTCCAAAGCCTCTTTGCGCACAACCAGTTTGCGGTGCTCGATCTCCTGTTCCATCTTTTCAATATCTTTTTTTGTCAGTCTGTCATACATTTTCTTTCCCTCCATGTTCAATTTCTAATCCTGATACACAATTCCAAAATAGTCCAGATAAACCTTAAATCTATCCTGTGCAGTCAAACATGTATCCATCAGATATGCTTGATCCTTTTTCCACTCTTTTAATCCACGATAATAAAATTCTTTTATATCATCTTCAATGATAAAAGGCGTGATTCCATTGCGAAGACATTCTTTGAACATAATTAATCTGCCAACACGTCCGTTTCCATCTTGAAAAGGATGTATTCTTTCAAATGCATAATGAAATTCTATAATTTCTTCCAATGTTTTTTTTGTGTCATTATTATATTTATTTAACAATTGTTTGATTTCTTTTTCTACATCATCTGGCTTCGTTGTCGGCATTCCGCCAACTTCGTTTTCAAATCTTTTGTAATCACCAACTGCAAACCATGACTTTCTGCTTTCCGATGTACCTGATTTTAAAATAGCATGAAGCTGTTTAATAAATGATTCACTTAACTTGTAATTTGCTTGTTCTATTATTAAATCAATACACTTAAAATGATTTGCGGTCTCTACAATATCATCAACATTAACCGCCGCGTTCTGCATTCCAATCGTATTCGTTTCAAATATATATCTGGTTTGATCATGGGTAAGGCGGCTTCCATATGATTTGAATTATAGGTTAGTTCTATCTGTATTTTATGATATATCCCCCCCGGAATTCCGGACTCTTTTTCCATTACTAAACGCGAAAGCAGATTTTTCGTTATTTTTTCTGTTCGTTTCTTTCTCTGAGGCTTAACCGCATCTTCGGGTATTTTCCAGGTCTTTCCATTCAAAACAGCACCGGGTATTCTTCCATTAGCGCAATAATTTCTCACACTTCTTTCGGATATATTCCATTTTCCGGCAGCTTCTTTAACACTGATATAATTCATACAAACCTCCCCACTTTCATTCATCGGAATAATTATACCATTATCGGCAATATATCTCAATAATATTTGAATAATTTTGATTTTTTTGCCAATCATTTGCCAAAATGCCTTTTTTGCATTATACTTATATCATATAACGCTTTAGGAGGTCCGCATGAAAAAAGGAGTTTATACCGCTGCCAAAAAAGATGGAACATTATATTACCGCAGCTCCATCACGTTTCAAAATAAACATATCAGTTTGGGAAGTTTTTCCAGTGAAGACGAAGCTGCTGCCGCCTATCTGGAAGCGGAAAAACTTGTCCGTACGCATGTCCTCACATTGGAGCGCTTTGGTGAAAACTGTACCCTCTCTTTTGCCAAATGGGTTTGTCTGCTCAATTTCCGGGACAATGGGATGTATATGAAAACTCCGATTTATCTGAAAGACAATTATTTTTACTATTATTTTTCGCCAAATGATTACTATATTTTTGATATTGACGATCTGTTTTATTATTCCACGCACTCAATCATGCGGCGGGGTGGACATCTTTTTGTGAGCGATTATGGGATGCAGGTCAATATCCTCAGCCGTTATGGCATTAAAAATTATGCGGTAGCCGGACGCGACTTTCATTTTGTCAATGGAAATACCCGCGATTTCCGCTATGAAAATATCGAGATCATCAACCGCTACCACGGTGTATTTTATAAATGTTTTAAGGGGAAAATGGTCTATGAAACACGGATCCATGTCAATGGAGAATACATTGTCGGACGTTATCCGACCGAGATTGAAGCTGCGGTGGCTTATAATAAAGCGGCTTCCACCCTGTTAAAAAAAGGCTATGAAAGAAATTATCCGGTCAATTATCTGGAAACGCTGTATGGAGATGAGTACAAAAATCTGTTTAAGACATTGAGTATCTCAAAAACAATCAGAGAACTCCCAGAATGTACAAAGCCACATAACTGACCAAAACAAATCCATTGATCACGACACCAAATGTCGGTGTGGTCTTGTAAATTTCTTCCTCTTTGAAGCAGCGAAATGCCAGCACAAAGCCGACGATGGAAATGATCATATTGAGAAATCCAAGATATCCATACGAAATTCCTGCCTGTCCTTTTACATGACTTGAACCGATAAAAAGAGCGCACATCATAATAAAAGAGGCTGCTGCGATCACGGATGATACAATTCCTCTTTTGGGATGTTTTTTATCTGTAAACTGTATTCTTCTTCGCTTTCCAATCCGAATTTTCATCTTTCTCTGCCTTTCTTTTTTCTCACTGCGCGCACTATTTTTCTGCAAAAATAAAACATGATACAGCCTAATGTCACTCCGATCGTATTTAAAAACAGATCGTCCACATCAAAGGTTCCCACCTTCGTCACAAGCTGAACGGTCTCCACTGCCAGACTAAACAAAAATCCGGTAAGTACCACCCGCACAAAGGACCATTTTTTCAGACTCGGAACAAAAAATCCAAACGGCATAAATACGACAACATTTCCGACTATATTGATCAGAAAATATTCCATTCCAACGACCTCCCGGTACTTAATATACCGGGAAATCTCATGGAATAATTTCAAATTGTATTGATATTCCGTATAATGAACCGTCCGTCCATATTCTTCACTGAAGAACAGAAAATATATCAATAAGATCATATAACCGGCAAATGCCAGTGACAATATATTGTCCAGTAATTTTCTCACGACGATACCTCCCTGCAAGACAGTTCTGCCCGTATCGTCAGATGACATTACTGTCTGATTTTTACATCAATTGCTTCTAATTTCTTCAAAATCTTATCCATAACCGTAGTAACATCTTTGTCTTCCAATGTACGGTCTGCGGCACGGAAGCGGATCGAGTATGCCAGTGATTTTTCATCGGCGGAAAGCTGCTCGCCTTCGTACACGTCAAACAGTTTCACACTTTCCAATGTCTTTCCGGCATTTTTGCGGATAATTTCCTCTACCTGTCCGGCGAGAACGTTCTTTTTCATAACAAGTGAAATGTCTCGTGTGACAGCTGGGAACTTCGCTACCCCTTTGTATTTAATGTCAAAATTTGACAATTCCGTCAATATTTCCACATCCAGCACAGCTACATAAACTTTCGTTCCAATATTGTAATTTTCTGCCACTTCCGGATGAATCTCACCAAGGAAACCGATGGTCTGTCCATCTACCATGATATCTGCTTTACGTCCCGGATGAAGGTAAGGTCTGTCATCCTCCGGTGTGTAAGTGATCAGTTTGCGGATTCCCAATTTATCAAGTACTGCCTCGACAACACCTTTGAGATCAAAGAAATCGCCTTTTCCATACATTCCCAATGTCAGCTGCATTCTCTCATCCGGCAGTTCTGTAAGTGGAAGTGCTTTTGGAAGATAGACATTGGCAAGTTCATACAGACGCACATCTTTGTTGCGGTGATTGTAGTTTGTTGCCAGTGATGTCAGCATTCCATTTAAGGATAGGGTACGCATGATACTGTAATCTTCTCCGAGCGGATTGGAAATTACAATCGCCTCTCTTGCCTTGCTTCCTTCCGGAACCAGCAATTTATCAAATACTTTCGGACTTTCGAAAGAATACGTCATTCCCTCGGAAAATCCTGCCTGTTCAATCACATTTCTTGCAATATTTTCAATTTCCATCTGTTCGGAAAGTCTGCCGGCCGTTGCCTCGCCGCTTGGCAGTGTCGCAGGGATCTTATCGTAACCGTAAAATCTTGCCACTTCTTCTGCCAGATCTGCCAGACAATGGATATCCTGTCTCCAGGTTGGCACATGTACCAGTTTTTTCTCACGGTCAACCGGAAGATCGATGGTTTCAAAATACGTTACCATCTGGTCTTCACTGATGTCGGTTCCCAAAAGGCGGTTGATCCGGTCAACATCATACGCTACCTCTTCCGGCTCTTTTACGTTCGGATAAACGTCAACAGCACCGCCTACGACGGTTCCTGCACCAAGTTCTTCAATCAGCTGGCAGGCACGGTTGATTGCTTCAAACGTATTGTTTGGATCCAGTCCTTTTTCAAATTTTGCCTGTGCATCGGTACGCATACCGAGTTTTTTACCGGAAAGACGGATATTTGTTCCATCAAAGCACGCAGCCTCGAAAAGCATTGTCTTTACGTTGTCTGTAATCATGGAATTTTCTCCTCCCATGATACCAGCAATACCTACCGCTTTTTCGCCGTCACAGATCATCAGCATGCTGTCATCTAAGGTACGTTCCTGTCCATCAAGAGTCGTAAATACTTCTCCGTTTTTCGCATTTCGAACGATGATCTTATGATCTGCGATCGTATCTAAATCATATGCATGCATTGGCTGTGCATATTCCTCCATCACATAGTTTGTGATATCGACAATATTATTGATCGGGCGGATTCCGCATGCAGCCAGTCTTCTCTGCATCCACTCCGGCGACGGTGCCAGTTTGATATCTTTTACCACACGCGCTACATAGCGGGAGCAGAGTTCCTTATTTTCAATCTCTACGGAAATGTAATCATTTACATTTTCATTATTTCCTGTTTCTGTCACAACCGGCGGGCAAAATGGTTTGCCAAATGTGGCAGCTGCCTCTCTTGCGATACCAAGTACGCCAAAGCAGTCCACACGGTTTGAAGTTACTTCGTATTCAAAGTTCGCATCGCGAAGTCCCAAAAGTGCGATGGCATCGCTTCCAACCGGCGCGTCTTTATATTCTTCGTTGTCGCTCAAAATATAAATTCCATTGTCCGGCGCGTCCGGATAATAGTCTTTGGAAGAGCCAAGTTCTTCGATGGAACACATCATTCCATTGGATTCTACGCCACGAAGTTTTCCTTTTTTAATCTTGATTCCGCCCGGTGTCTTACTTCCGTCGTGACCGCCGGCCACACGTCCGCCGTCCAGTACAACAGGAACTTTCTGTCCCTCTTTGACATTGGAAGCACCGGTAACGATCTGCGTCGTCGTACCATTTTCATCGATTGCCACCTGACAGATCACCAGTTTATCCGCATCCGGATGTTTTTCGATCTTCTCGATACGGCCAACAATTATTTTATCCAAATCTGCATCAAATTTTTCATAACCTTCCACTTTTGTACCGGAAAGTGTCATTGCATCCATATATTCTTTTTCCGTACAATCCAGTTCCGGAACATATGCTTTTACCCATGATAAAGGTGTATTCATTGTTTTTCCCTCATTTCTTTCTTTATACTTTGACAACCGCTTCCTTATGCAGGCACAGGAAGGGTGCACACTTTGACAACCTGGAAATCAGAATTGTTCCAGAAAACGTTTGTCATTCTCATATAATAAGCGCATGTCATCGATCTCGTATTTCAATAATGCGATTCGCTCCAAGCCGACACCAAATGCAAAACCTACGTACTCATCCGGGTCAATGTTGCTCATTTCCAATACGTGTGGGTGTACCATTCCACAGCCTAAGATCTCGATCCAGCCCTCGCCCTTACAGAAACGACAGCCCTTTCCGCCGCATTTGAAACAAGTTACGTCCATCTCGGCGCTTGGCTCTGTAAATGGGAAATGGTGAGGACGGAATTTTACTTTGGTATCCTCGCCAAAGAGCTGTTTGGCAAATTCTGCCAATGTTCCCTTTAAGTCTGCAAATGTTACATTTTTGTCGATCACCAGTCCCTCGATCTGATGGAAGGATGGAGAATGTGTCGCATCGACTTCGTCCGAACGGAATACTCGTCCCGGTGCGATCATACGGATCGGCAGTTTGCCTTTTTCCATCTCATGAACCTGTACGGAAGATGTCTGCGTACGAAGCAGGATCTTGTCATTGATATAAAATGTATCCTGTTCGTCTTTTGCCGGGTGATTCGCCGGAATATTCAATGCCTCAAAGTTATAATAATCATATTCTACTTCCGGACCGGATACGACTTCGTAGCCAAGTCCCACAAAGATTTTTTCTACTTCTTCCAAAGCGATCGTATTTGGATGACGGTGTCCCAATTCCGGTTTATTTCCCGGCAATGTCACATCGATCACTTCGGCTTTCATTTTTTCTTCACGAAGTGCTTTGGCAAATGCTGTCTTTTTCTCCTCTAAACGTTCCTCAATCTGCTTTCTTGCCTCATTTACCAGCTGACCTACTTTTGGTCTGTCTTCCGGGGCAACTTCTTTCATGGATTTGAGAACACTTGTCAGCTCTCCTTTCTTTCCAAGAAATGCCACTCGAATATCATTCAATTTGTCCAATTCTTTGGAATCCTCAATCTGAGAGAGCGCATTTTTCATAATGCTGTCCAATTTTTCTTTCATGGTTTCTCTTTCCTTTCTGACTAAATATAAAATAGAGCCCATCCCTTGTCGGTATGTTCTCCATACTTCCAAGGGACGGACTCTTGATCTTCCGCGGTACCACCCTGGTTCCCATCCTGCCGGACAGGCTCTCATTGATCTGCTTAACGCGCAGCAACGTCATTTCCTACTAGATACCTCATTCAGAAATAAAACTCCGGTGTGAAATTCAATTGCATCCGGAACCTGACAAAACTTTCAGCCGCTGATCTTGTCTCTCTGAAGGAAAAAATGCAATCTCCGGGGAAATCCCCTGCACCATCATCGTCGATATGTTCATTTGGTTTCATGATAGCACAAGGACGGGGCAGGTGTCAAGGGGCAAAATCTACCTTCTACCATTTCTTATGCACATCCGGACAGTACTGCTGCCGCTTTGCCGCGCGCAGTGCCACGTAGCAGCCGCACCGTCCGCACATGCCTCCCCGCATGAAACTGCAGGTGTCGCAGAGCATAAGGCGGCGTTCGTATTCCTCGTCGCTTACCCTTTCTTCTTCGGGAATGCGCTCGATATATTCTTCCAGTTTCAACAATTCCTTGTCGAACATTTCCTTTGTCCACTGACACCTTCTGCAAAATTTCATGCCGGCCTCCTTATGTAAATTTATGCTAATGTCACTTTTACAATGCTCATTGCCGGCATCTCGACAGACAATGTTCCGTCGTTCAGCGATGCCCCGTCAAATGCTGCAAGCTGTACAGTATCCGGATTTTCAAAGTCATTGTGATCGTCCATTTTTCCTGTGAGGATCGTAGCTTCGCAGTTGTTATAGTTTCCAAGGATCTGTGCGCTCACAGTCAGACTTTCTGTCAAATGCGGATTGGCAAGTGTGATTGTCATTTTTCCTTCTTCATTTACCGATGCACTCGAAGATACCAATGGAATGTCAAATCCCTCGCAGGTCACTTCCGGGCAGTCGAGGTAACAGTCAACCAGCTGTGCTTCCTGGTGATCTTTGTACATCTCATAGACATAATAAGTCGGCGTTTTTATCATCTTATCGCCCTCGGTCAGGATCACGGACTGGAGAACATTGACAACCTGTGCAATATTTGCCATCGAAATGCGGTCACAATGGCGGTTGAAAATGTTCAGATTCAGCGCAGCCACCATCGCGTCACGCATGGTATTCTGCTGATACAAAAATCCCGGATTGGTTCCTTCTTCGACATCAAACCACGTTCCCCATTCGTCTACGATCAATTTTACTTTGTGTTCCGGATCGTATTTGCTCATAATATCCAGGTGGCGTTCGATCATCGGCTCGATACGAAGAGTTGCTTCGATCGTCTCATAATATCTCTTTTCATCAAAGCCAAGCGCGTGGCCTTTTTCCTCCCAGCTTCCCGGAACCGTATAATAATGCATACTGATCGCATCGGCAAACTGGTCTGTAATCAGGCTCATCACCTTATCGGTCCAGTCAAAGTCATCTGCATTTGGTCCGCAGCAGATCTTATACAATTTGTTGTCTCCGTAATTGCGGCAGTATGTCTGATAACGACGGTACATATTTCCATAAAATTCCGGTGTCATGTTTCCGCCGCAGCCCCAGTTTTCGTTTCCTACGCCAAAATATTTTACTTTCCATGGTTCCTTTCTTCCATTTTCCTCACGCAGTTTTGCCATCGGAGATTCGCCGTCAAAGGTCATATACTCAATCCATTCTGACATTTCGCGAACGGTTCCGCTTCCCACATTTCCGTTGATATATGGTTCACAGCCAAGCTGGTCACAAAGTTCAAAAAATTCGTGTGTACCAAAGCTGTTATCCTCGACAACACCGCCCCAGTGCGTATTGATCATACATTTTCTCGCCTCTTTTGGTCCGATTCCGTCCATCCAATGGTACTCATCGGCAAAACAGCCGCCCGGCCAGCGAAGTACCGGAACTTTAATGTTTTTCAGTGCTTCTACAACATCATTTCTCATTCCGTTGGTATTTGGGATCTCAGAATCTTCACCCACAAAAATTCCTTCATAAATACATCTTCCCAAATGCTCTGAAAAATGTCCGTAAATCTCTTTGTTAATTTTTCCTAATGTGCGGTTGCTGTTGATTACTCCATTTGTCTTAGCCATTTTACTCTCTCCATTTCTTTTTTGTTCTGCCTCCGGCAAACTCTTTCTTACTCTTTTGTCATCATACAAAAAATCCACTCCGACGGGAATGGATTTTTTTGTGCTATACATGTATTATTTTGTCACAATGGTATATTTCATCGTGACCTCCTAGCGGTACATTTCATGCTCAACCGGCTCACACCACTCGTTGGAAGTCTCCTCGCCCGGCACTTCAATTGCCAAATGAGAGAACCAGCTGTCCGGCGCTGCTCCATGCCAGTGTTTCACTTCTGCCGGAATGTTGATGCAGTCGCCCGGTTTCATTTCTACCGGCTCTTTTCCCTCTTCCTGATAATAACCGTGTCCTGCCACGCAGACAAGAATCTGTCCGCCACCGCTTTTTGCGTGATGGATGTGCCAGTTATTGCGGCATCCCGGTTCAAATGTTACATTAAATACGCCAACCTGCTCTGTCGATACCGGGGCAAGATAACTTTGACCGATAAAATACCTGGCAAAGGCATCGTTTGGCTCTCCGATCGGAAATACCATCGATTTGGCATGCGCACGCATTGCCTCGTCTTCGTATGGAAGATCTCCTTCGCCTGTCTCCCACACTTCCTTTGCCAGATTAAATACCGCCCATGCTTTTGGCCAGCCGGCATAAAATCCAACGTGTGTAATAACAGCTGCGATCTCTTTTTGTGTCACTCCATGATCTTTGGCATTTTGCAGATGGAACTTCAGAGAAGAATCTGTGATTCCCTGTGCCATAAGAGCAACCACCGTAATGATGCTTCTTGTCTTTACGTCAATGTCATTATTATTCCAATTTTCTCCAAATAATACATCGTCATTAAAATGTGCAAATTGTGGTGCAAATTCACCAAGTGCATTTCTTCCTGCGGTCTGTACGATCTTTGCCATACTCTTGTCCTCCTTTATCTTATAATGAAGCTGCCCAGTCTGCGATCTCAGACATACGATTTAACAATTTTCCCTCCACAATCTCTGCGCCCGGCGCGCTGTCTTTTAATTCTTTTACCGTATTTCCAAATCCGCTTCCACCGGATGTTGCAAACAAAATGATCTTCTTTCCGGAAAAATCATAGCTTTCCAAAAAAGTATTAATGATCGTCGGTGCCACATACCACCAAATCGGGAAACCAATCAGGATCTCGTCGTATGCTGCAATATCTGCGTCTGTATCTGCCAATTCCGGACGAATTTTTTTATCTGCCATCTCTACACTGCTTCGGGATTTTTTATCCATCCAGTTCAAATCTGCTTTTGTATAAGCCGTCTTCGGTTTGATCTCATAAAGATCTGCTCCTGCTGCTTTTGCTACCATTTCTGCTGCTTTTTTTGTCGTACCACTGGCACTAAAATAAGCGACTAACTTTTTACTCATACTACATTCCTCCTAACAAAAATAGTGTGTAAAAGGGCATCTCTGTCCTCTTACACACTCATTATAAGCCAGATTTTTGTATATGTCTAATACTTGTATTTTATCACCTGTCATGCCTGAAAGGCATTGATCTCTTCGATGAATTTTGTCACGGCAAGAGAATACGGAATATTTCTGCGCCATGCGATCAGCGTCTTGGAACTCATTTCCGGCGACAATTTCCGGTAGGTTAGACGGCTCTTATCCCAAAACCGCATCGCTCCTTCGATCGTGATAAGATAAGCCAGCCCGTTTTGCGCCATCACAGCAGAATTGGTCGCAAGATTTCCGACAAATGCCGCATTCAATTTTTCATAATCCTTCCCAAACCAGTTTGCCAGCTCACTCTGCACATTGAGCCGTTCCGGCAGGATTACGGGAAGCGGCAGAATGTCTTTTTTCGTAACTACCCTCTTTTGCGCCAGCGGATCTTCCGGCCGCATGACGACAACCCACGGCTCCTCTTCCGGCAGGCGGATATAATCAAATTCATCCGTATTGACCGGTTCCATAAACATTCCGATGTCTACCAGCCCCTGTTTCATCCGGTCATGAACCACATCTGCCGTCGCGGTATGAAGGCGGATCTGCACTTTCGGATACTTTTCCCGGTATTTTTCACAGATTTTTGCCAGCGTCTCCGTCGCCCCGTATTCCCCGCAGCCGATCGTGACACTTCCCTCCACAAGATGCTCTTTATCGAGGATTTCTTCCAATGTCTTTTCTTCCAGTTCCAAAATCTCCATCGCCCGCCGCTTTAGCAGGATTCCCTTTTCCGTAAGAGTGATCTTTTTATTTCCACGGATAAAAAGGGACGTACCGAGTTCTTCTTCCAGCGCCGCCAGCTGTCTCGACAAAGTTGGCTGCGTGATATGAAGAAGTTCCGCTGCCTTCGTAATATTTTGTTCCCGTGCCGTCACAAGAAAATAGCGAAGCACCCTGATTTCCATATTTTACCATTCCTTTGCATTAATTAAGATTTTTCTATTCATCACGATCCCACTCGTCTACCGAAGACCCATCCCAGCATAACAGAAAATATAACATCTCCGGATCGCTTTTTCTTACTTTTTTCAGTTGTTTCGTGGCAGGGTCATAGCAAAGATATATGAGATACTCGTCATCTTGCCAGGAACGGATGCAGATTTTATTATTTACCACGTCGACAGAATCAATCACCATTTCCAGATCATTCTGCTGTTCAAATTTCTTCAATGTCTCTGTGAAATCTTTCTCATAGTGGAGCTTTTTTTCTTCCCCCGTCAGGGAATAAGAATATACTTCATCCTTTCGCCCTGTAACCACGAACAACCGGTCTTTCCGGATACACATTTCAGAAACATAATCCTTTTTGTTCCATTTGACCAAGCGTTTCTTTTTATCCTGTTTCAGATCATAGACCCAAATCCCCGTGCGCAGCGCATAAATCACCTGTTTTCTCTTTTCATCGCCAATGGCAGCCGCCGATGTATAGCACGCCGGATCCATAATATGTATCTGATCCGAACCGATCTTATAATAGGAAAACGCATACTTTTCTTTTCCTTTTTCCTTATAAGGCTTGCTGCTAAAAATAAAATATTTCCCCACAAGACCACTTAAATACATATTGGTTTCCGGAATGCCTTTTATCTTTACAAACTTTTTCTTTTTCCGGTCATATACATGGATCTGATACACACCATCCTGGTAGACAATATAATCGCTGTCTGCATACATATCCCCTTGACGGGCCTCTTCAAGTTCTTCATTACATTTATATAGTTTCTTTGCCTTTTCGATCTGCGGAAAAGAACTGCCATCTGCCATCACCAGCGGAACCGTATATAAATAATTCCCCAGATCATAATCTTCGACATAAAATATCAATTCCTGATTGTTTGCATACATCAGTTTCCATGTTTGATTCGTGCAATGAAAATTATTGGTAAAAATATGACGCACAAACGTTCCGTCTAACGTATACTCATCCAACACATAATTCATATCGTTTTCCAGTCTTTGAACAAATACATTATAATCATTTGCATTTGCATATTTTTTATCGGCATTTGTCAGTGGTTTTTCCTGCAGATATTCCTGCGTCTTCTGCAATTTCCCTTCTCCCTCCTGCACCAGTTTTCCGTTTTTTGTATCACAGGTTAAAAGAACGCATTTTCCTTTTACATTGATTGCCAATTTCAATGTTCCATCTTCATATCCTATTTCCCGGATCAGATCCATTCCCTCCTCCGGTTTTTCGGAAAGTGCATTCCGAATCTGCTCTTCCGTCACAAGAACGGACTTTTCTCCACTTTTACAATCAAATTGATAGACATCATAACATAAGCCGCTTTTTTCCCCTTTTACAGCCGTATAAAACAATTTATCATCCCCACCCTGGTATATACTTCTCTCATCTTTTGTAATTTCCTGCATTTCCTTGGTTACAAAGTTATAATAATATACCGCCGTTTCATCCCCGGGACAACCATAAAGCACAACAAAATCTTTGTTATTTTCATATAGGATACTACCAACTTCCAATGGCTTATTTTTGTATTTGATCCTTGTAAATTTATTCTTTTTGCGATCATACTCTGCCATCTCGCCTTCCCAATTAAATAATATATACTCCTTGGTATCCGTAATATACTTACAATCCATCTGGAAATCCGCAAATTCTACAAACAGCTGTTGAATTTTCTCTATGGCAATTTCCTCTCTGTCCCCCTTCCGGATAACCGGCACAGAATATACCTTTACCAGATCACTGGAGTCCGACGTACTGGAAATCAATACTTCATTTTCAGATACGTGCATAAAATAAATCCCCTGTGTATCTCTTAATCCCAATCTCCCCGCTGGAATTTTCTGAATCACATTCCCCTCATAGTCACTCTGTACAAGACATTCCTGCCATATATCATCTTCGTCTTCTCCATCACCGCCGTCCGGCAATTCCACTTCCTCTGTCCGGTAGGTACAATGACTGGTCGCCCACGTATACTCACATTCTATTTCCGCTTTCGCAGCATCTGTTGTTTCCTGCTTCTCCTCTTTTTGTTCTGTCTTATTTACGTTTCCCTGACAGCCTGTTAAAAGAAGACAGAGTGTCATGAAAACTGCGATGGATTTCTTTTTCATTTTGCGTTCCTCTTTTCCATTTTTTTACATTTTAATCATTTAATATTTTTTATATAACGATAAAACATCTCCGGATCATTTTTTTCTTCTTTTTTCAACTGCTTGGTGACAAGATCATAACAAAAGTACGTATCTTCCTCTATTTCCTCTCCCTCAGCACTCCATAAGCCCGCATAAATTCCCATTTTGTCTTCTACCAATCTAACTGTTTCAATATCTATTTCCAGCTGACTCTCCTGTTCATATTTTTTTACTGCTTTTGTAAACTCCTCTTCATAATGAAGTTTGCCTTTCTCATTGAGCGAACAGGAATACAGGCTCTGATTGCCACTTGTGAGCATAAACAGCTGATCCTTCCAAATAAACATTTCAGAAATGCTGTCGTGTTTGTTCCATTTCGCCAGACGATCCTTTTTATTCTGTTTCAGATCATAGGTCCAAATCCCTGTATCCGTAGTATAAATCACCTGATTTCTCTTTTCATCTCCAATCTTAACCGCAATATCCCCTACCCAATTTGCAATGCAGATCCGGACATCTCCACTCCGATCATACAAGAATTCTCCTTCTTTTCCGTCAATCGTGCTGTCAAATACAAAGCAGTTCCCCACACGACTGAGTAAATACACATTTCGTTCCGGAATTCCTTTTTTCTTTACAAACTCTTTCTTTTTGCGATCGTATACACCGTAACAATCCGAAACCGTATTGTACACAAGATAATTTTCATCCGCATACAGATTGCTGTCATACACTGAAATATTCGCATCACATATTTTCTCTGTCTTTTCCGGCTGCGGAAAAGAATTGCCATCTTTCAACACCAGCGGAACGGTATATGCCTGTTCCCCATCACCAAAAATTAATTCCCGATTATTCGCATAATACAACATCCACGGTTTCGTACAATAGAAATTATTGGTAAAAATATGACGCACGAACTTTCCATCCAACGTATACTCATCTAAAGAATAATTCGTATCATTTTCTGTTGTTTGAATAAATACATTATGGTCGTTTGCATTGGTATATTTTTTATCGGCATTTGTCAGCGGTTTTTCCAGCACATATTCCTGCGTTTTCTGTAATTTTCCTTCTCCCTCCTGCACCGGTTCTCCGGTCTGCGTATCACAGCTTAAAAGAACGCCTTTCCCTTTTACATTTATTTCCAATTTCAATTTTCCATTTTCAAATGCCATTTCCCGGATCAGATCCATTCCCTTCTCCGGTTTTTCGGTAAGAACATTTTGAATCTGCTCTTCCGTCAAAAAGACAGACTTTTCTCCCGTTTTACAATCATATTGATAAATGTCATAACATAAACTGCCATTTTCCTCTTTGACAGCCGTATAAAACAGTTTATCTTCCCCGCCCTGATACAGCATACTTCTCTCATCTTTTATAATTTCCCGCACTTTCTTTGTCTCACAGCTGTAATGATACGCCGCACTTTTTCTCCCCTTCACAGCAAAAAACACAAAAGAATCCTTATTATTTTCATATAAAATATGACTGTATTTCAAAGGTTTATTCTCATATTTTATGTGTGTTAATTTGTTATTTTTGCGATCATATTCTGCCAGCTTATTATCAAAGTTAAGCAAAATACAATCCTTCGTATCTGCGACATACTCCGGCGTAAACTCTGAATCCGCTTCGAATAGTAATTGCTTTTTCTCCACAGCAATTTCCTCGCCGCCATCCTTCCAAATAATTGGCACCGAATATATATGCGCCTTCGATTCATCACCTGCGTAAGTATTCCAGCAAACCAACACTTCCTTTTCGGATACATGTAAAAAAGTAATATCTACCCCATCTGTCAGCCCCATCTGCTCTGCTGGAATTCTCTGAATCTCTTTCCCCTGATAATCACTCTGTACAAGACACTCCTGCGAAAAAAACTCGTACTCATCGTCGCTGTTTTCCGGCATATAAACCAACGGACTCGTCTCAATACGGTAGGTACAATGACGGGTCGCCCACGTATACTCACATTCTATTTCCGCCTTTGTTTTTTCTGCCTTTTCCTGTCTAGCCTCTTTTTGTTCTGTCTTATTTACGTTTCCCTGACAGCCTGTTAAAAGCAGACAGAGTGTCATGAAAACTGCGATCCATTTTTTTCTCATTTTGTGCTCCTCTTTTCTCCTCATTTGTTTGAACTGCCAGATAAAAATGCTCTTACCGAAAGGACAGAACAAAACATAACACACAACAATATCCTTGAAATATTTAACTGCCATACATCATATACAACCCAGAAACATATCCCGGATTCTTTCCAATAGAGGAATTCTTTTCCCAAAAATAAAATGTAATCCAGTATACACATACCCAATGCAGCTTTCAGGGAAATTTTGTTTTTTAGAATCAACAGCCCTGTCACGAGAAACGGTACGGGCTGTAACACTGCATACCACAAAAATTTCACATCATATAACACCAAAAACTCAAGCAGAATTTGTGCCATCTGAAAAAAAGCGATCACAGGGATCACCCAATTTGTAATTTTAGAATAATGATCCGCCCCTATGATAAGTAAAAGACTGATAAGCATCACAATCATACTATTGCAGCATGCCACCTGTCCATAATGAAATTCAGGATATTGAAAAAACTCACTGATATTATTCCTATAATTTATAAGCCACGCAAATTGAATCAGCAAATTGATCCATGCTGCAGCAAACAATACCACACATGACACATTCGCTTTTGTATCATACCGAAACCATAACACTTTGACTCTTTCCTCCTCTTCTAAGTCAGGTCACTTCACTTCTAAAATCAAGTATATCATCCTGCTTTTTACTTGTCAATTTGTGTAAATTTTTGAGGGGTAAATTTACTGTCGGAAAGTAATAGGCAGACTACACCTGTGACCTGTTTCAGATTTGATAACTGTCTTTACTATATCCGATTTTTTCGCATCTGCGTTGCCGAATATATCACCTCTTCTGCACCGGTTCTGCTCCATCCCAGTGGTCTTGAACTCATCCTGTCTCAATAGTTCTTTTTAAACATCTTGATTAACTAATTCAAAGCATTATAATGATTGACTATGTTAACATTCAATTTATTCTTTTTGCCAAAAAATATTAGATGGTCTTTATCTCTAATCCAAAATATATTTCCAAATTCATTCCATCTATCCGTATCATCAAAGACTGTTACTGCTTTAATTTTCTCGCTTTTAAAACCAAATCCACTATGAATATTAGCATGACTATACTCCCAAAAATCCTCTTCATTTTGTTTTTCCAATTTATAAATTGGATTTTTTAATTTCCATCTACCCAATGGCAGATCAGTCTCAATATAATTTTCACGTATAGTGACAATCCCTCCTACATAATCTTTCATTGAAAATTCTCCATAAATATACCCGTATCCAACCATATCTAATATTTTCCATTTCCCATATATTTTCTCTATATCCCTTCTCTTTGATTTGTTGCTGTCTTTTGATTTTTTCGGAGTCTGAGTTGACAATGAAGAATTTTCTATTATATCCGGCGTTCTGGCAGAATAATTCTCCTTCTTACTAATATCTGGTTTATTTGTAGAAATATTATCCTGTCCACATGAAATAAGAGTTATACAACATAATAACATCGTTAAACTGTATTTAAATAATTTTAAAATCATACACCAATCCTCCCTTAAATATACTTACTACTATTCTCGTGTATTTGCAAAATCTTTTCTCCTTTTGCAATATATTTTATCTATAATTCATCCAAATAACCAGCTTCTCATTTGCAACATTTGTTTTATGCAGATTGAACCACCTTGCGTGCGTCCGTGTCATCCCTCAATAGATTGAAAAGACAATGAGTAAAACTGAGGTTTATCCATTGCATTATATTCTTAAAGGAGTCACAATTTTACGAAGAATACAATTTCCTATCCGATGATTCCTGATAATTATATTGCTCCGCACTTAATTTTGAAAATAGCTCACTGTAATTTATGCCGCCCAAATTGTAATCTTTCATAAACTCAGGTACAGCATTTACCTGCGCAGCAACTGAAAAATCTATTCCTTCCTGCTCAATAAAAATAATTGGAAATACACATATTTTTCCCTCATCATTTTTTACCATAATATCTGTCCCTACATCTGCTTCGGAAAAATCTTTAATAACTATTTGATATTTTCCTTTCTTTCGAATTGTGCTTGAATACTTTTCCATATATTCCTTGATTTCTGCCAAAATCTTTTTCTTATTCTCCGATATTTCTGCCTTTGGAAAATAAGAATTAGGATAGTCAACTTTAATCTTTCCAATAGATTCTACTTTCCCTTGTGAAACTAATTTTTCTATATCATTTGTTTCCTCTCTTCCAAGTTTTGTTTTCCACGTCTTTTTCTCAATATTATATTTTAAAGAACTATAGTACTGGACTACTTTATCTTTCAACAGTTCTCCTTCAATTACCTCGCTTTCCTTAAAATAATATGTGCATATTTTCTTTCCTACCTTTCTACATAATTCTACTTCTTCATCATTACATATTTTCTTCCCTGCGACCTCATTATAGCGCTTTACAGATACAAAAACAGACTCCCATAGTTCAATATTTTTTGCATATATATATGCCTTCACTGCTTCCTCCTTATTTGGCGTAGTAGATTGGACCTTTTCGTCAAGCACTTTCTGATTACTACAGGCTAATAAAATGCCACAGCACAAAATTAAAAAAGAGTATATTGCCGTTTTTTTCATAGATGTTTCTCCTCTCTGTTATGAAGTGACTTTTGTCAATTTGCTTCTCCTAATATTTAATCCCCATACATCCACCATATCCAATTTGTTGACCACTCCAATACAGACTGTTATTCTTTTTCAACATAATCGTTGAACCATTTGCTGCGTAAACGTGTTTTACATTTTTCATAAGAAATACCGGCTTACTGTTCCACCCCTTCTTGTATCGATTTGTAAATGCATAGCCCTCTTCCATATTATAATTATAACCAAGCCCATATGCCTTATTGTTTTTGGTTAGATATACTATAATTGATAAAAAGTCATCTATTCTCGTTTCTGAAACTGCTACTTCCTTAATGTTATTTGCTAGTTTTCGAGGTGTTGCAGAATACTTTTTCTTTAATGATTTGAATGTTCTTCCCCACCCCCATAATGTATTGTCTTTTTTAACAACCAAAACATGGTCCGTACAAGCCGCAATCTGCTTCACTCCACCATCCATTATTTTAACAAACTGAGAATACTTTTTCTTTTTGGAAGCGGAAATGAGTTTTCTGTTATTTCTTCCAATCCCCCAAACACTTCCATCTTTCATTAATACAAAAATATTACAGCCTGTTACATAATTCTCACCACATATTACCTGTTTAATCTGATTCCCTTTTCCATCAAAAAACGTCTGCACCGTATTATACTTATAACATTTTTCGTCCCCTTTTCCCACAAGTTCGCCCATAATTCTCCCTGTAATAAACAGCTTGTTATTCTTCACATATGCAAACATATTATTATTTCCCCATGCTTTTTTTACATTTGTTTCAACTATTATGTCATTATATGGGTGTTTAAGATGATATGCCTTGTTACACTGTTTTTTTGAAACATGGTTGACAAAAAAACCACATGTAGTAATTCCTGAAAAAAGGACATTATTCTTTTTATCTATTGCTAAGTTACCATCAATCTGTGGAAAAACATTTTTATATTTCTTGGATATTGTATATATTCCATATTTACCATGTTTTTTCTCCGTTAACTGAACCTCACTGATTTTACTCTTCTGCTGAATATAAAGTTCCCAAAAATCCGGTTCTGACCCTATATAAACTTTTTTTACGTTTTTTGCTATTAAATCATATCTTGTGCACCAAACACTCTTTTCTTCGCCATTATCAAAAAACTGCACCGCAGGAATCGTCTTTTTGGCTTTTGCAAAAATCATACTTGGCATGCACTGGCTTAATATGCTTACTAAAATAACAAAATATATAAATCCGTTTTTTCTCATTTCTTCTCCTTCCATACACAAATCAAATATTTTATGTATTACTCATCAAAAAATTTCGTTACTATTTCATCAACATTCTTTGCTCTTTTAACGGTTCCTTTCCTTTTACTATTCAATCTTTTAATTCCATCCATTCCACTTTATCATTTATATTTTTCCAATTTATTTTATCTGAACCAATAGACAAAAACGGGCTTGTTAGTTTCTCCCATTTTCGCTTTGATAATTTAATATAGTCCTCACCATTGGAAAACAAACAAATATTTCTTTGATTCTTAGCAAAGGCACAAGAAAAAACTTCTTTTCCTTTATTATCTAGAACAATATATTCATAATATGTTTCACTTGATTCTGTTTTTCCAAGTATAGCTTTATTATTAAGGGGTCTTCTATACCGATCCCCTTCATACCATGTAATTAATTTCTTGCCCTCAACCGTATGAACGGAATACGAAATATCCGTCAATACATGGAGTTCTGGTATTCCATCGTTTGTCATATCAAACAAAGCATATCGAACTCCATTCCCCGTTTTATCAAGTTTATTAAAATTATTACAGTAATCTTTCAGAAAATAACTTTCCCCTTTCTTATTATTTGATCCAACCTCATTTTTTAAAAAAAGATTATACAGCCTTAGAATGTCACTTAATTCATTCATCTCTGTAATTGTATTATTTCTATCATCAGATATACTTTTCTGTAATTTCTTTTCTGCCAATGGCAACATAAGCATCAATGAAAAAATCACTCCCATAGCAAAAGAAATTAGTATCAACACTGTATACTTTTTTTCATATCGTACATTACTCCTTTACTTTTTTACAGTTTTTTTCAATCAATCACAATTTGAACCATCATACTACTAAATGCTATTCTATTGTAAATTTTTTACTTTGAATCCATTTGATTTTATATTTCCCTTTTGACAGTTTTTCCCAAAAAGTTTTTTGCACACTAGCTTCTCCACCTTACTGTCATTTTTTTTTATAAAATATAAACTTTTCGGTGTTTTTGCAATTTTCTTTATTTTTTTATACTTCCCATCCTTATACTTATACAGCGTAAAACTTTCCGAATATCGTGCTATATTTTCACTTTTATTAAAAATTTTTATTTTAATTGTCTTTGGTGTTGCAGAAATAATTTTCATGTATACATTTCTACTTTTAGATCTATTTACTTTAATATTTGGCGTTGATTCGCGTGCAGTAGCATAACTAAACATACACATTTGAAAATTTAGTATACAAACTGTTATTAGCAAGCACTTTTTGACTCCTTTTTTCATTTTAATCCTCCATTCCGAAGCGCAGCGGAGGAGGCACGAGCAAAAAGCAGCGTAGCTGTTTTTGCTCTGTGCATCAATACTATTTGTGGCGCTTCAACACAAATAGTGGTGTGAAAAATAAGTGCATCGGCATTATTTTTCACACTATCACTCCTTCAAACTTCAATACAACAAATAAAAATTTAATACCTAAAACACACTTACTAAACACCTATTTCCTCACACAACCTTCCAATAAAGATTGCCACTTATTCCCTTTCTTACGCAATCATTAACTTTCAAATTATATTCTTCGTATTGTGTGATTTAATAAATAGTTATTTCTATATACTCCCTCCACAATTATAATGATTACGTCTTTTAGATATACGTCAGATAGTTCATACATTTAAATTTCTTATTGCAATATAAATGTATCTGAACGATTCAACTTCCCATCCTTTGTATCCCATAAAGTAACAATGTCATATGACAAATCAATATTAATAATTGTATCATTTTCAAATACTTTACTTACTTTATGCGTGGGAATATTTTCAACAAACAGTTCTTTTCCTTTCCGATATATCATCCAGGTTTCATCCCAATACGCCAGTTCCTTTCCCTCATAGGTATTGTCCAAATGAAGAGAATCCGTGTCCGGATCATATTGGAAAATCAAACTACGCTCTATGTCTTTTGTAAAATGCTGCAAAAGACCTCCCGACCGACTATAAACACGACAAATAACAACTAACTTGTCCTCCAATTGCCAGGAGGATACTTCAAAATTTTTCTTTGCCCCCATGAGTTTCCGCATTTGCTTTATGTACTTTTTAGATTGTACTTTCACATCCCAATCCAACCCCGAAGATTCTCTCCCGTCCACATAATTTAACCACTCCAAAACGTAATAAGTATCACAATATACCGTATCCGTATAATAATTTTGGGAGTGTTCGTAATCCTTTTTTTGACGAAACCATTCTTTCCCATCCACCGACAAACTCTCGCCAGTCATTGGCGTCCATTCCTCTATATTATTGTGTGCACTGTTCAGAAATTCTTCCTCATCCTGATAATGTGTTACCTCCATACGTGTTGCCTCCCACGCAAGCACTTTTTCGGATTCATCGCGACATTTGTAATAACCAAAAATGGTACTTCCGCTGGCATAAATCCAGTCGCAACAGCATTCCTTTGCTGCAATAATTTTTCCATTTACATCCATAACCAGTACATTTGTCTTGCCTCCCCATACATCCGAAATCTCCCTGCCAGACAGATAAAAATATTGATTGGAACTGGATATTTTATCGATAGCAAAGTTTTGTGATACATCGTCTAATTTTCTTGAGACATCACTGTTTTCCAATTTTATATAAGTACCATAATCTTCACTGCAATCATAAAGTACCGTATTCCCAATGCGGGCTGAACGTCCATTCTGAAGCACGCATATACTTTTTTCATCAGACGTAAATCCATCTGAAGTTCTAAGAGTACACCCTGACAATATCATCATAATAACAGATATCAAAAACAGATATAAATATTTATTTTTCATAAAACCTCTCATTCTGAGAACGTCTGCATTCGAGAAACCACACGAGAAAGCTGCGAATACGGCACTCTTGCCGCATTGCAGTTCTCCCGTGTCGGATTAAGGCTTATTTGTGACGTTCTCGGCACAAATAGCCGTGTGAAAAATAATCAAATCAGCATTATTTTTCAATCTAATTCCTCTTTCACTAATAGTTCCATTTTAAAGTCGCCTTGTTTCCTTCAACGTTCCACCTCTTTGATTTTTCAAGTCGTCTTTCCAATGCTTTTCGAGCATAAGCTTTTAATACAGATAGATCTGCTACACATCGGAATCCAATCCGCTCACTCAAGTCGCATCGCAAAAGCATTTCTTTCATATAGGAAATAAAATTTTTATCATCGTCACAAATAACAATCTTATACATAACGTCCTCCCC
>ERZ808252.920-NODE-920-length-24641-cov-3.990238_pt1 | contig 24641 bp, 15 predicted proteins | sample MGYA00521242_ERZ808252 | MGnify/ENA primary metagenome ERZ808252 (study PRJEB31516, sample SAMN03275581) | gut metagenome | biome: mammalia-associated habitat; material: feces | host: Papio cynocephalus | place: Kenya | collected 2012-08-07 ...
TTCCGCCCTGAGCCACCTCGTTGAGGAGCACGTTGTCCTTGAGGTCGTAGAAGGTAATATGACCAGTAGCCTCATTCAAAACAGCACGCATGGCAGCGGTAGTAATGACAAGATTGTCGCCCTGCTCATCCACCTTATAAGTAGCCTTGCTGGTCTGAGGCACGATAATCAGACTTGTCTTATCCTTGAAAGACTGTTCTGCCGTGGCCTGCACACGAATAATCTTATCGCTCACCACCTGCAAGCGAATCTGGCTAGGACCATAGTTCTGGTGTTGCTTCAACTGTACGGTAAGATAATTACCGTTCTGACTGAATCCGGCTGCTTGGAGACCTGAGGCGCTCATAAACAGCACTGCTGAAATTAGTAATGTCTTAGTTAGTCTCATGTTAATGTTTAACAGAATTAATAATTTGCTGCAAAGATACGGTTTTTATTCCGTATCCTTGGTGCGCAAATGTTTTAAAAGTGGGTATAAAATGTTAATGCTTACAATTTATTCTTCTAATTCCTGCAACTTTTTGCGATACTGAGATGGAGTCATGCCATATGCATCCTGAAAATACTTGGTGAAATAGCGTGGATTGTTGAATCCCACCATATAAGCTATCTCACTGATAGTAAGTTCCCCATCATGTATCAGATGCTCAGCTTGCTTGATCCTCTTAGCACGAAGATACTCAGAAGGAGTTGTTCCAGTGAGTGAAATCATGCGTTTATATAATTGTACGCGTGAGATGCAAAGGTGTGCACTCAATGACTCAACCGACGTATCCGGATTATTCATATTGTCACGGATGTAGATGTCTACTTCCTCCAAGAATTTCTTGTCTGAATCGGTAAGCTGATACTCCGCAAGCGTCGTCTTATTAGCACCACCAACAGGCTGTCCATTCGCCTGAGGATGAGTTGCACCCACTGTAGTTGTATCAGAGCCTGTCTGGGAACGTCCAGACCATTTGAGAAGATTCTTGAGACGTAAATTGAGCATATCGATGTCGAAAGGCTTTGTGATATATTCGTCTGCGCCACTCATCAGACTCTCCTTACGCTGTTCCTCGCCAAGACGTGCCGAAAGCATGATGAAAGGTATGGAAGTGGTCTCATCGTTTTCCTTACAAAGACGACAGAGTTCATTGCCATCCATCACAGGCATCATCACGTCACTGAGAATGATGTCTGGGCGACGATCGATGATTTTGTTCCATGCATCCTGACCGTTTACTGCCTCGATGACGGTATAGTCGGTGAGCACATCGTTCATAAACTCACGAAAATCGTCACTATCATCCACCAAGAGAACAACTGGCTTGCGACTAGGTGCAGAGCCTTGGTTGCTATTGCGATGACTACGGTGCATGCCATAAAGCGAATCCGTAGAAACGGTGTCATCTGTCATCTTCTTGCCATCCTCATCCTCAGCCTCGTGCAAGGTCGTAATGATTGGAGCTACTCGCAGAGTACCGAGATGAGCGGTATTATTGGCCGTAGTACTGCTCTCGATAGGAAGGTCGACAATAAAGATGGTACCGCCGCCAGGATTGTCGGTAACATCTACCCTACCTCCATGCAATTCGGCAAACTTCTTGACCAGATTGAGCCCGATGCCGCTGCCACCGGCAGGCTGCATCTCTGTGCCATTCACCTGATAGAAGCGCTCGAACACATGTTTCTTCTCCTCGTCGCTAATGCCCTTGCCTGTATCAGCCACAGAGATGCGCAACATATCAGTATCTTTGTCATCAACTCTTTGACGCAAAGCAATACTCAAAGAAACTGTGATGAAGCCTCCGTCTGGCGTAAACTTATAAGCATTGCTCAGCAGATTGTTCACTATTTTGCCCACTTTGTCTGCATCGAACGACATCTGCAACTTAGGCACGGTAGACTCAAAACCCAGGGTAACCTTACTATTGGCGAGGATACGGAAAGAAGAACAGATGTTATCTACGAAGCTCACGATGTCGGTGCGAGTCTTAACGAGCTTCTCCTTATTTTGGTCGAACTTACGGAAGTCAAGAATTTGGTTCACCAAGTTGAGCAAACGTGTTGCATTACGATGTATCATCTCCAGCTTACGCTTTTTGCTTGGGTCTTCCTCTTCCCGAATCATGTTGACCAGTGGCGATATAATCAGTGTGAGCGGTGTACGAAGTTCATGGCTCACATTGGTAAAGAAATTGAGTTTGAGCTCATTGAGTTCCTTGGTTTTCTTCATATTGTCTTCCATACTCTGACGCTCAAACTTGGCGCGCTGCTTCTCCAGCATACGACGACGATAGAGATAAAAAGCACCAGCGATAAGAATGGCATAGACAATGAATGCCCAAATGGAGAGATAGAAAGGAGGATGAATGTGAACCTTGAGGGTGCTCACCTCGTCGCTCACACTACCATCGGCGTTGACCACCTTACATTCCAAGACATAACTACCAGAAGAAAGATTGGTGAAAGTAACCTCCGGACGTCCTTCAGCCGTCATCATCCACTTGTCATCGAGCCCCTTCATACGATAGAGGAAACGACAGCGAGCAGGAAGGCTCACCTGATCGGAAGCCAACTGCACGGTAAACGCCTTATCCTTGTAACTCAAATCGAGGTCGGGGTTGGCATCCAAAGACTCCTTGAGAGGTACTCTGCCCTCAAACTCCTCACCCGCCATGAGCGGATGGTCGAAGAGCACCAAACCACTGAAAAGCACATGTGCCTGCTTCTGAGTGGCGTGAATACGACTAGGCGAGATGATATTGATGCCATCCTGACCACCCACCGCGATGGATCCGTTGCGCATCAAACATGCAGAACGCTGATTGAACTGGCGATTCTGCAGACCGTCTAGCGAATTGAAACTAATCATTGTTAGGTTCCAATTACCATCCTCGTTTTTTGACAGAGTGACACGGGTAACAATAAATTCTGAAACGAGCCACATATTATGCTGCTTATCCTCCAAGATAGAGCAACCAACAGAGCCCTGTGTACCATTCAGCTCATTGATAGACTCCATCTGCCCATTGCGTTCATCATACATCATGATACCAGCAGGAGAAGCCATCCATAGGATGCCTCTACTATCCTTCATGGCATAATTGATGGAAGGACTTGGGAACGGCTGTCCGTCCTTGGTTCCGTTGACGTTAGTCACCTTGCGGGTGCCAAAGTTGAAGAGCGAATAGTTTTGGGAATGACCAATGAGAATATTCTCCTTGTCCAACAAGAAGAGAGAATTGATAAAATCGCTGGTAATGCCGGCATTCTGCACATTGTAAGTTGCAAAAGTCTCACTAGCAGGGTTGAAGATTTGGAAACCACTACCCAGAGTTCCTAGGACGAGACGATGGAATGGATCTTCAGCTAGGCACCACACGCTGTTGTTGGCAAGTCCACCAGGAGCAGCATGGAAAGCCTTCCACTTACCATCACGATATTGTGTCAGTCCACCATTGAAAGTACCAAAATACATGGTACCATCCGACATCGTCACACTGCTTACCACCACATCAGATGTCAGCCCCGTCTGTGCCTGTCCGAAACGCCAACTTTGTCCGGTAACCGGACTATAACATATAATTCCACCATCATTCGTTCCACACCACAGATTGCCTTTCAAATCCTGCGTGATAGTACAGATGTCGCCCAAAGGAATAGTGTAAAACTTACGAGAATTTGGCGAATAATAGGCAACGCCGTTTTTATAGCTGCCAATCCAAATAGCACCGTCATCGTCTACATAAACTTTCTGCAAGGAATTGTCTATGATACTGCCCTTCTCATTGGTGTGAATGAATTGACGGCATACCTTGCTTTTTAAGTCTATATAGAAAAGACCATTGTGGTCGGAAGCCACCCAGAGATGACCAGCCTTGTCGAGAGCAACATCACGAGTGATGACACGCGTGTTCACCGGCACAGAGATGCCTAGTTCTGCGAGATAGGTGCGAGAGTCGGTCCATTTCTTCAGGTTAGAGTTGTACACATAGGTAGCCCCACTGACAGAAACCCAGTATCCACCACGACCATCAAAGAAAGTATAGGCACCATTATCACCCGTTATTTTATGGTCGGCAAGGTAAGAGTTGTACCACAAAACTTGCTGCTTCTCGCCATTCACCCTGCAGAGTGTTCCATCAGAATAGGTAATGACAACATCGCCATTTACCTCAAGCAAATGACTGAAGTTGCCTTCTTTCAAGCAGCCAGGCTGTGGTTTCTTGGTAAACTTGAAGAGATAAGTGCTCTTGGTACGGGCATTATGGAAATAGAGTCCCTGTCCATAGACAGCAAACCACATGTTCTTCGCCTTGTCGATGAGCAACTTGTAGGGAGGTCCCATCACATCAATGGTCTTGAGCCACTCCTCCGGCTTACGGTCAAACTGCTCCAAGTCGTACTTGTAGATGCAATAGCCGCTGGAGGTATGAATCCAAATATCGCCATTGTAGTCTTGCTGCAACTCATCGACAGAGTTGTTGGGCAGCGACTTATCATTGGTGTTACTGTAGAGAAAAGTTTTCATGCGAAAGCCATCGAAACGGTTGAGTCCCGACTGTGTTCCAAACCAGATGTAGCCACGTGCATCCTTGAGGATGGCACTCACCTGGCTGTTGCTGAGCCCATCATGATTGGTGAGACTACTGAACTCGATGTTTTCGTAAGCAGCCCTCAGTTCTACAGGTTGCATCAGCAACATGCAGAAAAGCATTGCGAGGGCATGCTTCAAGTAGTTTATTTTAATACTGTTCATATTAGGTTGATTATAGTTTAAAATTTATATATAAGGTAGCTTGGATATAGAGATCGATTGAGTTTACCGCTTCGTTTCGTTCTTCTCAGAACTTTCACGAATTTTGAGTATCATTGGCACCACTTCCTTATAGATTTTCTCATCGCCATTGATGTTGCGCATAAGCAACTCGCAGGCTTTGGCACCCTGTTCATGTGCCTTGTCCATGATAGCAGAAAGGCTAGGTGTAACGAATGCAGCCGTATCTCCGTCGGTGAAACCAATGATGGCAACATCGTCTGGGATTCTCAATCCCTTGGCCTTGATGGCATCAAAGGCTGCATAAGTAATGATGTCGTTGAAAGCCAAGATGGCATCAGGACGATTCTCGCTCTCCAACAAACGCAGGGTGGCATTGCGAGCCACGTCAAAGTCGATTTTGTCGCATACCACCAGGTCGCGATCTATAGGAATGCGGTTTTCTCGCAGTGCTTCAAGATAGCCATGCTTACGTCTACGCACCATGTCGAGATGGTTAGGACCGCCGATGAAGGCGATGCGACGAGACCCAGTGTCTATCATGTGCTGGGTGGCTTGTTGGGCTGCTACATCTCCATTGCCTACCACTTGCGAGAACTTGTCCTCCAAACAACAGCGGGCGAAAAACACCAATGGCACGCCCATGGAATGAAGCTGTTCGAAATGACTATAGTCAACGGTATCTTGAGCCAGGCAAGCGATGATGCCCTCGACATGCATATTGAGAAAGTTTTCAAGTGCCTGTTTCTCACGTTCTGTATTCTCATGACTATTGGCACTGATGACAGAGTAGCCTCGCTTGGACGCGAAATCCTCTATCCCATCAAGCACAGCCGCATAATAATGGGTCACCAAGTTGGGTACGATGACACCTATCACTCTCGGGGCTTCCTTGCGAAGGCTCTGAGCAAAGGGATTGGGTCGGTAATTCAGTTCCTTGGCCAACCGTTTCACCTTCTGAGTCATTTCCTCTCCCACCTCATGGCTATTGCGCAAGGCTCTGGATACTGTAGCGATGCTCACACCCAGTTGGTCGGCGAGGTCTTTCAAAGATGGTCTACGTTGCTTCATATCTTGTATATATTCGTCCTAGTTATTGTCATGTGCAAAGGTAATGTTTTTCTGCGAAAGGCGCAAACGTTTACGTGATTATTTTTGCAAGAAAGCGAAAATAATTGTAGAAATTCTTGTATTTTTGCAAACGGATAATTCTTTTAGTGATTTGAAGGAAAGTAATGAATAGTTGATAATAAGTTAGTTAGAAACAGCGAGGGTCTGGATGTCGTGAGACAATCCAAACCCTCATTTTTTATTTTCAAAAAATCTCTAATGTTCAAATTCCATTAGATATAGTACTCTGCCGAATCTACCAAACCGGCGCGAAGCGCATACTTGGTAGCTTCATGCACGTTGTTGACACCGAGCTTGCGGAAGATATTCTTGCGATGGGTATTCACGGTATGGAAACTAGAGAAACGCTTCTCTGCGATTTCCTTGGTCGTCATGCCCAAGGCGATGTCTTTCAGTATCTCAGTCTCCGTCTTGGTGAGATTTACCTTTTCTTCCTTATCATGTGATGGAGCCAAGAGCACCTCCGTCATTCGTTGGCAAATAAAGCGGTTGCCTGACATGCAGTAGCGTATCGCCTCCTTGATTTCCATCATCGGACTTTCCTTGAGCAAGATACTGAATTGCATACTGCTGGCAATGAGAACGCGCACGAAATCCGCACTTAGGTCTTCACTGAATAGCAACCATCGCGTCTCAGGAAAGCGCTGGTTGAGAATGAGCAACTCGTCGGCATCATTGATGTCGAAAAGCGTGTAGTCGAGAATCACTAGAGAGTCCTCATCTTCTCGCAAGGCGAGCATTAGCTCGGCCTTGTCTTCCGTGAACTTTGTTTCCACATCCTTCCCCAGTTGCTGGATTACATAACTTAGTCCTGCACGGGTGATGTCCTGCTTATCTGCCAACAGTATCTTCATAGCTTTATCTCCTATATTTTATATAGTTTAATCTCCTATATTTTATTTAGAACGACATGAGAAATCCCATACGGATGCCCCACTTGTCGACATTTGCATGATCGAGATAGTTGAGACGGCGCACATAGTCGATTCCGAAGAACTTAAAGATGTTGTGCACTCCAGCGGCAATCTCCCAATATGGCGTCTTTCCAAACGCATACGAATTGTTAGGGAACTGGAAGAGCAAATCATCGGTTGGGTTCTTCGTTGGGTTGTTCTTGCTGGTCAAGTCGCCCCAAACGCCCTTCACTGCCACATACTCACGCCATTTCAGTTTCTTCAAGAGCGGGATGCGGTTGAGCAACTTACCATTCATATCCCAAGCCACAGACCAGAAGATTTGACGGTCGCTCAAGAACTCCCAGTCTTTCATCATACTGATGGTGGCCTCCTGCTCGAAGATGGAGAGGTTGACTGGTGGCTGGATGAGCATCGGGAACGGTACTTTGTTCCATTGTATCTTGCCCACGACATTGAAGTCGACATATCCAAAGCTACCCAACCACTGGCGCTTGTAGATGCCCAGCGATGTGAGATTGCTCCTATACTGACCGCCCATGAAACCATCAAGACCTGTAGTATGCGTAAGCGAAAGCTCCGGACTATCCAGGTTGATAGGCAAACGCTGCTGCTTGGTGTTTACATAGGTGACACCAGGATTGTAGTCGATGCCCATGGTAGCCTCAGTGGTACGTATCTTTCTCACTTCCTCGCCTGTGTTTACCTTGAAATAGTGTAGGTTGCCCACCGTGCGGTTGCTCTGCCAGCGAATGTTGGTGTCGAAGCGTAAGCCCCAGTCGGTCTCATAGGTGAAGCCCAGTTTCTGGCGCTGATAGAGATACATCTGGTCTTGCTTGGTGGCACGGATGGTCATAAAGAAATTGTCCTTGTTGTGCAGCAAGTTGTCATCGGATGGCGACGTGATGTCGTGACCTATCTCAAACGTGAGCTTACGCATAGGGAACTCGAACGGACTGTTTTTCTTCTTGTTGAAAGAATAGGTGAAGATATGACCATAGTACCAGTCATGGCTCTTCAATCCGTATGCTCCATAACCATCCCAGAAGAAATGAGGGTTGAGAGCCGCCATCGTTCTACCGGCTAGACGCAGACGGATGCCATCCACGAAGTTGTTGGAGATGAACGTATTGACAGGGCCCAAGTCGAAATAACTACGGTTTTCCTTATTCGTCTCTGTCTTCTTGGCATGAGCCACCTCCACATAGTTCTCCATGAGGGCACGAATACCAAAGATGATATACTTGAATCCCTTGGAGTTTTCCATACGATGGATGAAACTATCCATCGACGACTCGCTCTTGGTAAGGTCCACCTGTCGATATTTGTTCCAGTAAGCCTCGTCACGGTTCATGGCGTCCATATCATGCCTTATCTTCGCCTTTCCCTTGAACAGCTGTTTCGGCAAAGGGTCGAAGGCATAGTCGGAGAGGCGCGTATTACGCACCACCAACAAGTCTTGCAACAGTTTGTTGACGTGCATCTCGGCTATCATGTCATCCTTGGTGAGCACCCACTCGCCATTTTCGAGCTTGGTATACTCCTGCTCTATCTTCATGTCTTTCACCCAGTTGACGTCTGAGTTGTGAGGCATGTAGAGGTTACATTTCTTGACATGCAAGGTGCTATCTGCCAGCACATAGAGTTCGCCACGGAATCCGAAGTCCTGACTGTTGGCTGGGATAAATTGCAAATGATAGCACAAGTCTCTATCCACATACACCGTATCCTCCATATAGAAATGGTAGAAAGAGATGGCTGTTCTGCCGATAGGCGAAGGGAATGGATACTGAAGCAAGCGCACATAGTCGTCGTAGATGTCTACATCCGTAAACACCTCCTTCAGAGCGGTATTGATAATCTCGCCCGTTTGGATGATTTGTCCGATACCATTGCTTTGCTGGCCCTTGATAATGTCCTTCTCTGTCTTAGGATCCTTGCGATAAATGTGCTGAGACACTGTCTCATTGATCTGAACTGGCAAGGTAAGCTTGTCATTGTATGGCGATTTCTCCACCTGGTCGAGAAGATACTGACGCTTGCTGAAGAATTTGCCTTCGAGCTGTTCCTTAGACAGGTCGTTGAGCGAAAGCGTTATCTTCTGATATTTGTCATACTGATAATAGTCATGATTGGTGAGGTCGGTCTTCTTCTTGGCGGCGATGACACGGCGCATCAGTTCCACGGCAGGGTTATCCTTGCGCTTGTACTTGCCACGCTTCGACTTGACCACCACCTCGGTGAGTCGCTTACTGTCGTCCTTGAGTTTCACCTCCAAGAAAGTGGTCTTGTCGTCCACCTTCACCGTCTGTGTCTTGTAGCTCAAAGCACTCACGGTGAGCATCCATCCCGGATGCTTCTCGATGGTGAACCTACCCTCTCCATCGCTCGAAACAGCTATCTTATGCCCCTTGTATTGCACACTGGCATAAGGAACTGCAAAGCCATCTTCATCGATGACATTTCCTGTTATCTTCTGTTGAGCCATCATCTGGAGGGTTGAGACAACCAGAAGGATGACCACTAAATACAATTTCTTATAAACTTTCATACCTTAAATCAAATTTCGAGCTGCAAAGTTATAAATATTCTACGAATTAGAGTGAAAACTAATTATTTATTTAAGTTTTTTAGGAGAAAAAAGAGTTTTCTTAAAGATAATCAATCATTTCTCCCAATCGATGGATAATGCCATCAGGGATGCTTTCGTCGAAAGCCTTCTCTTCCCATTGCAAACCCTTGATCCATAGCGTATGACAGCCAAGCTGGTGGGCTGGCTCGATGTCCTTGGAAAAAGTGTCACCCACAACCAACACTTGCGAAGCTGCCAAATCGAGGGCGCAGACTCCAAGGGCAAAGATGGCAGGATTGGGCTTGCGAACACCTACTACCGCCGACTCGATGACCGACTTGAACTCATCTTCTATCTGCGCATCACGGAGCACTTGGTGGATATTGCCATAGAAATTGGACACCAGTACCATTGGATAGCCTTTTGCCTTAAGCTGTTCCAGCACCTGCTTGTTCTCCGCAAGCAGCAAGTTGGTCTGAGTGTTGATATAATCAGCCATATCCTTTGCCACGCTCTTCATTGTCGGCTCATCGAAAGTCAGGAAATGAGCAATCGAAGCCTGTCTATCCTCATCATCCTTCCCTGTGGGGAGCAAACACTTGCCGGAAAGGAAAGCCAACTGCAAGGCTATCTTCTCTCGCAGGATGTCGACAAAATGAAAATCGGGCTTCACGATAGGGTTCACCGCCAAGGCTCGCTCGCCATACACATAGGCCAAGCGATAGGAAGCCTTGTCGATGGAAACGCCCGCCTCCACCTCCTCGTCATCGCTCACACCGATGCCGAAATGCTCATATCCTTGCCAAATCACTTCCGACCAGTGGTCGCCCCTTGTATCGAGCGTGCCACCATAATCGAAAATGATACCTTTTATATCAAGCTTTTTCATTTTTATACTTACCTAAATCTTTGTTACCAACTTTGATGAGCAAGATGCCGATGGCTATCCACACCAACTCTCTCAGGCGGGTGATGAGCCCCGTATACACACCGAGCGCACCCGTCAGATGCAATCCGTCCACCGCCAAGGCGAGTCCGCCCTCTCGGGCTCCCAACTGCATAGGCGAGAAGAAGATGAGGTTACTGAAGAGCGAAGAGAACGCCAGGATGAGGATGCTGTCGAGGATGCTGATGTCGGCGGCGAAAGCCTTCAAGATGAGATAAATCTCTACGCTCTGCAGGATGCGAGCCGATACCTCGAAAAGCAGCGAGCAATAGAATGTGCGCTTATGCTGACCATGCAACATGGCTATCTGGGAATCTATCTGCTCCAAGGTTTCCTTCTTCGATTCGGCAAATCGCCTTGCCCATCCTTTCACGAAAGGAATGTGGGTGAGCAGCCGGATGCCCTTCTGTGCCATGCCCGTGCGATAACCACGAGAGAAGAAATAGATGCCGAGCAGGCAGAACGCCCCTATCGCGCTGAGCAGGATGCCCATGGGAACACCAATCGGATACATAGCCACATAGAGGAATATCGAGAGAAACCAGAACCAGAAGTGCGAGAAAATGTGCATCATCACATAGAGGATGACCGACGAGGTGGCCTTGCTCACACCGGTGAAAGGTTTCAGCTCCATGATGCGGTAAGGCTCGCCGCCCATCAATCCGCAAGGGGTGGTATAGTTGAGGGCGAAGCCGCTCACGGTGAGCTTGTAGACGCGCCAGAAGGAGAGCCCCTTCACACGTCCCTCGTCGTTGATGATAAACCACCACGAGAAGGTGTTCACCAGATAGACCACCAGCCAGAGCCCCAGGATGAGCGGGAAGTAGATGCCCGCCTGCTTCAGGTAACGCCAGATGTCGGTATAGTCCATGTCCATCGTGCAGAGCATGATGATGATGGCGATGATACCGAACGCCATGAATATGTTTCTGAATTTACTGTTCATTGCCGTTGTTTTGGATTACTTTTGCTGATACTCGCCGTTGAGCACCTTGGCATGAATCTGCTTGCAAAGCGCCTCATGACGCCAACGCATGTACATGAAGATGCAAGTAAACGCGATGATTTCCACGATGGGATAGAGAGCAGGCTCGCCCAGCAAGATGGCTGCGAAGAGCGTGATGCTACGCCAGTTGAAAGTAAGGATGTTGGCATACTTCATCAGCGGCAAACTGCCCTCACGGAATTCCTTGCGCAACTGCTCTGGCAACTGCTGTGGATATTCCTTGCGCAGCAAAGCCTTGAGCATCTGAAACTGGGGGGTGTCGTTCTCTTGTCCCTTTGTATAGTTCTTGTAGAAGAACTGGAAGAGTTTCTGCACGGGCTGTTGGCTCCAGCTCATCTGCTTGTAGAGGTCTACCTGCTTGCTGGCATCGTCGAGTTCGCTTCCCTCCTTGCCCTTGAGGAAAAAGAGATGAATCTGGCGGTAATAGTCTGCCAATCTACTCTGTGGCGCATGGCAGAGGAAGCCGCTCACGATGCAGAGCAACCATATCTTCCACCCCATCTCTGGGGTGAGACGGATGGCGATGGCCACATAGATGCTGATGAACCAAAAGTCGCCAGCGGCTCCATCGAGGATTCTGCCCAGGGCACTCTTCTGATTGGTGAGGCGAGCCAACTGACCGTCGCAGCTATCATACATGTTTGCCCAGATGAGCAAGAGGATGCCCACGATGTTTATCTTCATATCGTCGAAACCGAAGCAGATGCCCGCTCCCACACCCAGGAAGATGCTGAGGATGGTCACCACATTGGGGGTGACATGCAACATGCGGAAGAAGCGAGCCCATTGATAACCGATGGGACGATAGAAATAAATATCTATATGCTCTTCGGTATCCACCGACTTCAGGGATGCTTTATATTCTTGATTGTCCATTGTCTAATTTTATTTTTCCAACTATTCTTTGTTACACCTTATTATATATAGTGACCGTTCAATATACCTTATTATATATATAGCAACCGTTCACTATACCTTATTATATATTACAACATAGAATGCACTACGCATTCATCATGTTTACAAAACATTGGGCGATATAGTAGGCAGCCTGCTCACGACATGGCGCGAAGCTTGGCCAATCGTTGAAGTCGATGATCTTGAAGTTGCCTTCCTTGTCTACGATGCAGTCGCCCCCATACACAGGCACGTCCAAGAGTCGGGAAGCCTTGTCGGCCTCGGCCTTCACCTGCTCCTCGTCGAAGCCATAGCCCTGAGGAACGCCATTGATTTCCTCTAAGCCAAACTTGGAAGGGTGCCCACTAGTGGATGGATAGAGCCAATGGAAGAAGCTGGTGCCCTCCACTCCATAAAACTTGATGAGGTCGCCCGTGAGATGCTCATTGATGATGACACATTCCACTCCCCTGCGCCAGAAGTCCTCCAGGCAAGCGTTGCCCTCCTCGACATTCTTGACGAAGCAAGTATCCTCCTTCTGCTGGGCACAACCGTCGCCACGTTTCAACCAACAAGGAAAATCTATCTCGGCAGGCATCTTGCCACCTTTTTCTATCACCCAACTGCGAGGATGGGAAATGCCGCCATTCACAAGGCTCTCCGTCATGCTACGGCGAATGCAACGGGCGATACCCTCACAGGAGTTCAACACCTTGCCCCCCCGTAACTCAATCTGGCGAAAGGAGCTGAGGGCCTCCTTGCCCCTAGCCATGCTGAAATAGCCATCTGCCTCATAGGCTGGCAAATGACAGAAATCATCCTCTCCACACAGCTCCACCTCGGCGCCGAGCGACTCTATCTGTTTCTTCACAGCCTGCATGATGGCAGCGTCGTTGTCTACACAGTTGGGAGAGAAGGCATTGCCACGGCAAACGCCCATCACCTTCTTTCCTGCCAAGGGATGGATGAACGCTATCGCCTTGTCTATGTCTTCCTTGTGGTCTACATCCAGTATCTTTGGGATGGAATAGGCATCGAGCCTCAAGCCCTCGGCCACCAACTGGCGTTGGAAATTTCTCATGCGGCTCATGCCTTGCTCCATACAGTGGTCGAGCACATCGAGTGCCTTGTCGCCGAGACAGTAGATGCCACCCGATATGAGATGGTCTTCGCCTTCCTGCTGATCATGGAAGCCAGTGATGCGCCTGTTCTTGTCCACCCCCACCCAGAGCGGTTTCTCGTCGTCTACGTAGGGAGTCACTGCCATGCAGCCATCCACCTCGCCGGCATCGGTAGCCTCGACGAAGTGACGGATATAACGCTTGAATTCCTCCTCACGGAAGATGGTGTCGACCGTGGTGAGGCAGAAACGCTCGCCTCGAAGATAAGGGGAAAGCGCATGGAGGCTGTGCATGGAACTAGGGGTGGTCTTTACGACAAGGCGCAAAGGCACAGGCAAATGGAGGTTTTGCAAATGCTCACGCACGGAAACACTCCATTCGTTGACGATAACTACAATTTCGGTAGCGCCACAATCCACAAAAATGCGCAACAAGCGCTCTATCATTGGTTCGCCACACAAGGGAACCAGAGGCTTAGGTTGCTCCACGCCCTCTTGCTGAAGCCTACTGCCCTCTCCTGCTGCTATAACTGCAAATCTCATTATTTCTTTTATTAATTTTATTTTCGGGTGCAAAATTACAACAAAAAACTGAAAAATCATTTGTTTATCTCGGTTTTTTACCTTAATTTTGCACCCTAGTTATAAACAAACCTATAAAATGGGCTTGCCAACGAAAGAAAAAGAAATAGAACAAAGCACAAAAATATGAACGATAAAGGAAATCTGACCAACGAGCGTCCACCCCTGTTGCCTGTCATCATCGGCACAGGACTGGGCAGTGGTTTCTGGCCTTGGGGACCAGGAACGGCTGGCTCCATCTTGGCGACTCTCCTCTGGGCAGCCATGGCTTACTGGGGCGGCATGAGCGGAGCCACCCTACAGACGGTGACCTTCTTCCTGGTGATTCTCGCCACGCTCGTGGGCACCTGGGCGACGGCTCAACTGCAACCCTACTGGGGCGAGGACCCGAGCCGAGTGGTCATCGACGAGATGGCTGGCGTATGGATTCCCCTGTCGCTGCTGATGCCTTTCAATGCGTCAGGCGAAGTGAAAGACCCCTGGTGGTGGGCTTTGGTGGCATTGGTGCTCTTCAGGTTCTTCGACATGGTGAAACCGCTGGGCATCAAGAAGCTAGACCGCATGAAGGGAGCCTTCTACGTGATGGCCGACGACCTCTTGGGAGGCATCTATGCAGCCATCGTCATGGTAATCATCAAAATCGTACTGGCAATAGCCAATAGTCAATAGATTTCATGGGCAAGATAAAACATGAGCTGATGACCTTCGGAAAGGCAGAGCTGACAGCCACCATCGCATCGGTGGTAGACTTCGGACTCGCCTTCCTACTCTCCGACGTCATCGGCATCTACTACGGACTGGCAAACGCACTGGGCGTGATGAGCGGTGGAATCACCAACTGCTGCCTGAACTACCGGTATGTGTTTGGCGATTCCAGCAGAAAGAAGAAGAGCGTGGCGTGGCGATATTTCATCGTATGGGGCATCAGCTGGATTCTCAACTCGGGCTGCACCATCGCCCTCACCGAGCTCATCAACCAGCACGAGCACATCAACATCCACTACATGATACCCAAATGCGTGGTGGCGTTTCTGGTGGCGGTACTGGTAAACTACCCCGGGCAGCGCAAGTTTGTGTTCAACAATTAGAAATAGAAGTATAACAAAACCAAATAACAAACGAAATGAATTATAGAGATTACTTACAGAAAGTAATTTACACAGGCATCAATCCTGTCATCAAGGCGATGGTCAAGATGGGCATCACCCCCAACATCGTCACTTTCATAGGCTTCATCGGCAATCTCGTAGCGGCAGCCATCTTCATCGACGCTGCCTGGAACCTGGGATTGGAAGGTGTGGCTAGTGGCTACACGCAACCAGCTGCCACCATCAACGACATCTCGTATGAGAGTTGCATGGAAACCATCGGTTGGGGCGGCCTCGTCATTCTAGTATCCAGCTTGTTCGACATGATGGACGGCAGACTGGCGCGCGTCAGTGGGAAGACCAGTCTCTTCGGCGCACTTTGGGACTCTACGCTCGACCGCTACAGCGAGTTGGTGAGTCTCTTTGGCATTAGTCTCGTCTTCATCCGTGCCGACCTAGACGGAGAGTGGTTCTGGATGGGCGTAGTCACCTTCACAGCCATGGTTGGATCTGTGATGGTAAGTTATGTGCGCGCCCGTGCCGAGGGTCTGAACGTAGAATGCAAGGTAGGACTCATGCAGCGTCCTGAGCGCGTAGTCGTTACAGCCTTGGCAGCCATTCTCACCGGTCTCACCGGCAACATCTGGTGGCTCGCCGGAGGCATGATACTCATCGCCGTACTCGCCAACATCACCGCTTTCTGGCGCGTTATCCATTGCTATAGAAAGATGAAATAAAAGAAGGAGTTTTGCATGTTTAGCATTTATCTCATCATCATATTGGTAGTGCTCTACACATGGAAGAAGACGAGGCGCTTCGCCATCTCCTTCCTGCCTTGGTTCCTCTTCGGAATCATCTACGACTCGATGCGTCTCTACCCCAACTACAAGGTAAACGACATCGACGTGGAGCACCTCTACGAGGCAGAGAAGGCACTCTTCGGCATCGTGGCGAGGAGCGCACAAGAGTTGGCTGCCGTAGCCGACCACACCTCGCTGATGATACCGGGCGAATGGTTCAAGGTACACCATTGTGCCACAGCCGATTTCATGGCAGGCTGTTTCTACCTGTGTTGGGTGCCCGTGCCCATCGCCTTCGCCCTCTATCTCTACCTCAAGAAACAGAGAGACTGGTTCAATCGCTTCTCTTGGGCATTCTTGTTGGTGAACCTCATCGGATTCGTAGGCTACTACATCTATCCTGCGGCACCGCCTTGGTATGCGATGAACTATGGTTTCACCCCCGTGCTCAATACGCCAGGCAATGTGGCAGGACTGGGCAGATGGGATGCGATGACAGGCTTGAACATATTCCATGGTCTGTATGGCAAGAACGCCAATGTCTTCGCCGCCGTGCCTAGTCTGCACGCCGCCTACATGCTGCTCACCACCATCTATGCCGTGCTGAGCCACAAGCGTTGGTACACCATCGGGCTCTTCGGCTTCATCTGCCTGGGCATTTGGTGGACAGCCGTATACAGTGGTCACCACTATATTATAGATGTATGCTTGGGCATCCTCACCACCCTCGTGGGTGTAGGGCTCATGGAACAGGGAGGCCTGAAGAGTTTCTTGCCTTCGGAAAAAGAGGCAAATTAAAAGAATAATATCCACCTATATGGTAGACTCGCCCTGAAAGGGCAAAAGCACCTAGCCCAGGGCAACGCCCTGGGTAGTTTGATGGGAATAAAATTCGCCCTGTAAGGGCAAAAGCATTAAAACACTCAATTTATAATGCTTTTGCCCTTACAGGGCGACATTCTTGCATGACAATTACCTAGGGCGTTGCCCTAGGCTATGTGCTTCTGCCCTTTCAGGGCGTATCCTTTAATCATGATTATTATATTTTCTTCTTATAGCATCTGCGGCGACGGTGCTGCTCGCTCTCCAGATACTGCCACTGGCTCTGCACGCCCTTGTTGCTCTCCATCTGGGGCATCGCCTCCGCCCATTTGAAGCCATAGCGGCGATATTGCTCTATCAGGTCGGCGAAGATGAGGGCGTTGGCACCCTTCGCACGATACTCGGGCAATACGCCTATCAACACGAGGTCTACCGTATCCGTCTTGTGCCACTTGAGCACACGGAGCAGCCTCCACCAGCCCCAAGGGAAGAGCTTGCCATTCTTGTTCTTTTGCAAAGCTTCGGTCATCGAAGGGAAGGATACACCAAAGCCTACCAGCTTGTTGCCCTCGTTGGCATCCACCACGCCCGTCACCAGATTGAGGTCTGCCATCCCGATATAGCTATCCACATAATGGTCTATCTGGGCATCGGTAAGCTGTTGGAAATCATAGAGATCCTTGTAGGTCTCGTTGACGATTTCGAATATCCTGCGCCCCATGCCGTGCTTCAAGAGCTCTTTCTTGGTGAACTTATGCACATGCAGGTTATAGCGGCGCTCTATCAGCTGGGCTGTCTTGGCAAACTTAGCCGGTGTTTCCTCCGGCACCTTGAGTCGGTATTCCAACCAGTCATTGTCTTTCTCGTAGAGAGGGAAACTCTCCATGTGGGTCTTGTAATAAGGGAAATTATAGTAGACGAACATCGTCGACTTCTTGTTGAATCCCTCGATGAGCATGCCCTCGCGATCCATGTCGGTGAAGCCCAGCGGTCCCACACACTCGTTCATGCCCCTATCCTTGCCCCAACGCTCTACCGCACGCAGCAAAGACGTGGAAACCTCGATGTCGTCGACAAAGTCGAACCATCCGAACCTCACCTGCTTCTTGTTCCACTGCTTGTTGGCACGATGATTGATGATGGCGGCGATGCGCCCCACAATCTTCGCCTCGCTGTCAACAGCCAGGAAATATTGAGCCTCACAAAAATCGAAGGCAGGGTTTTTGTCCTTGCTGAGCGTGTCGTACTCATCAAAGCGCAAGAAAGGAACTGCATAATTATTGCCCTCGTATAGGTCGTAATAGAATTTTACGAAAGCTCGCAAGCCCTTCTTGGTTGTCACTGGTAATATTCTTATTTTACTCATAATCTGTTCTCTATAAACCGTTTCGCCCCCTACGGAAACTAGCAGTCGAAGCGGCGTTATTCGTTTGCAAATTTACTACTTATTTCTGAATGTACCAATAGTTTTCTTATATTTTTATAAAAATAGGTGCACAATCAGCCATGTTACTGGATATTTATGTAACTTTGCAGGCATGAAAAAGCAGAGAGATAACTATACTTTCCTCACCCACGCCCCTGTGCACAGGGTGATATTCACCATGGCCATACCCACCATCATCAGTATGTTGTCGACGAGCATGTACAACCTCGCCGACACCTATTTCGTAGGCAGCATCAACACCCAGAGCGTGGCAGCCGTTGGCGTTTCGTTCGCCATGATGGCAGTGATACAGGCCGTGGGCTTTTTTTATGGCCATGGAGCGGGCAACTACATTTCTCGCCAGTTGGGAGCCAAGGAGGTAGAGAAGGCACAGAAGATGGCTGCCACAGGGTTCGTGCTGAGCTTCCTTACCGGCCTTCTCATCGCCATTCTGGGACAGCTGTTCCTCACGCAGCTCTGCCTTTTGCTGGGTTCCACACCCACCATTCTGCCCTACACAGAGCGATACCTGGGCATCATCTTGCTAGGTGCGCCATTCATGACGACTTCTCTGACGCTCAACAACTTAATGCGTTTTCAGGGCAACACGATGTATGCAATGAAGGGCATCATGTCGGGTGTACTGCTCAACTTGATACTCGCCCCGTTGCTCATCCTCTATTTTGCCTTGGGCATCACGGGTGCCGCCATCGCCACCCTCATCAGCCAGTGTTTCGGCTGCGCCATGCTCTTTTGGATGACCCACAAGGGACAGAACATCCGCATCCACCTCAAGAATTTCACCCCATCGAAGGCTTTCGCCAAAGAAATCATCTTCGGTGGCACACCTTCGCTTTCAAGACAGGGATTGGGCAGCATCTCAACCCTGATGCTCAACGTAGCCGCAGGAGCCTACGGCGATGCAGCCATCGCCGGCATGAGCATCGTTACCCGCATAGCATTCTTCACATACGCCGTGGTGATTGGCCTGGGACAGGGATTTCAGCCGCTCTGTGGTTTCTGCTACGGTGCGAAACTATATGCCCGTGTGCGCGATGCCTTCTATTTCTGCATCAAATGTGGCACCGTTTTTCTGTCGGTATGCGCCTTCATCGGTTTCTTGTTTTCCGAGAATATCGTGGAGGTATTCCGCAGCGACCCCGACGTGGTGGCAGTGGGTTCTGTGGCTCTGAAATGGCAGGTCATCAGTTTTCCATTGGTAGCCACCATCGTGCTCACCAATATGTTGATGCAGACCATCCGCAAACCGGTGCGTGCCAACTTGGTGGCTGCGGCGAGAAGTGGGCTGTTTTTCATTCCGCTCATCTTCATTTTGCCCCATTTTTTCGGTTTGCTAGGCGTGGAAATGTGCCAGGCTTGCGCCGATTTCTGCTCCTTCTCGATGGCTGTTCCTATCGCCTGGAGTGCCTTCAAGGATATGAGAAGAGAGAAGAATCAGGGAAGATAGAAGGAAATGCTACGATGATTTATTTTTACAAAAGCACAAAATGCTAAAAAATAAGGCTATTTGTTAACAAATCTAACTCATAGTTTTATAGGTAAGAACTCATAGTTTTTTGCCCCAAAAGTCATAGTTTTACGGGTGAAAACGATTACAATTACAGTAATTACAGTTTTATCTAAGTCAAACACAATTAGAGATATATTTACAAAAAAGCAATATTGTAAACATATCATACCTCTACAGGATGTATGAGATCATTCATTAATTATATAATATAATATATATAAATATAATATATAATAATAATTTACTTTCTAAAAAGCCAAAAACAGCTAACAACTAAAATAAAACTGTAATTACTGTAATTGTAATAGCCGTAACGGCTGAATTCTACAAAATTTATTACAAACCAAAAATCATGAGCAAAATATTTCTGCCTATCGAAAGTTTTTCGTAATTTTGCACCCTGAAATAAAGGAAGATAAGAGAAATGGAGATTGCAAAGTATTTTATAGGACTGGACGTTGGCTCTACGACAGCCAAGATTGCGGTCCTCGACGAAAACAACCAGATAGTTTACTCAAAATACGAACGTCACAACGCTCGTGTCAACGAACTCGTGTCCCAATATTTCAAGGAGATTAGCCAGAAATTGGGCAACGCCCCCGTCAGCATCTGCGTAACGGGTAGCGTGGGCATGGCTACTGCCGAGCAGCTCAAGGCGGAGTTTGTGCAGGAGGTGGTGGCTGGCACCATCTATGCCCGCAACGCCCACCCTGAGGCAAAGGCACTCATCGACATCGGCGGCGAGGATGCCAAGGTGGTGTTCTTCCGTGGCAACTCCAAGGATTCCGCCGGAGCCAACAAGGGCAACGGCGGCATGGAGCTTCGCATGAACGGCAACTGCGCCGGCGGAACAGGTGCGTTTATCGACCAGATGAGCGTATTGATGGGCGTAGACAACCAGAAGATGAGCGAGCTGGCGATGAAAGCCTCTCACATCTATCCGATGGCGGCACGTTGCGGCGTGTTTGCCAAGACCGACATCCAGAATCTCATGTCTCGCAACCTCCCCGAGGAGGATATTGCGGCAAGTATCTTCCATAGCATCGCCGTACAGACGGTGGTGACGCTCTCCCATGGCATGACTTTCGAGGCTCCTATCCTGCTCTGCGGCGGTCCGCTTACCTTTCTTCCCGCCCTCCGCAAGGCTTTCTGCGACTACATGAAGCTGAAAACCGAGGATTTTATCGTATCGGAGAACAGCAATCTTATCCCAGCTTTGGGATGTGCATATCGGGCGAAGACTTTTGCCAAGAAAAGCGTTAGTTCGCTCGACGAACTTAAAGCACGCTTAAACGTCGATTTAGGCATCGAGTGGCATAGTAGTCTAGACCCGCTGTTTAAGGGCGAGGAAGAGCACCAAAAGTGGCTCAAATCGAAAGCTAAGTTCGCCACCGACACCAAGCCTTTGCAAAAAGGCAAGCAGCGCATCGTCATCGGCATCGATTCGGGCTCTACAACCACCAAAATCGTAGCCGTAAGATTGAATTCGCACACGGATCTCACAGATCTCACGGATAAGGAATCCGAGAGAGACACCGACATTGTTTTCACGAATTACCGCCTCAACCTAGGCAACCCTATCAAGGCTGTTGCCGATGGCCTCAGCGCCCTGAAGCAGGAGGCCGACAACCGTGGCGCGGAGCTAGAGATTGTAGGCTCTTGCAGCACAGGATATGGCGAGGAACTCATCAAGGCTGCCTTCGGACTCGACAGCGGCATCATCGAGACGATGGCGCACGAGCGTGCGGCTGCCTCGCTGATGCCCGACGTGAGCTTCATCCTCGACATCGGCGGACAGGACATGAAGGCTATCTTCGTGGAAAAAGGTGCCGTGGTGCGCATGGAACTCAACGAGGCTTGCAGTTCCGGCTGCGGTACATTCATCCAGACCTTCGCCAACAACATGGGCTACAACGTGGCTGATTTCGCCAAGCTCGCCTGCCAGTCGAAGGCTCCTTGCGACCTAGGCACACGCTGCACCGTCTTCATGAACTCGAAGGTGAAACAGGTGCTCCGCGAGGGAGCTAGCGTGGCTGACATTTCGGCTGGCATCTCCTACTCGGTGGTGAAGAACTGCCTCTACAAGGTACTGAAACTCCATGGCAACGACAACCTGGGTGGAAAAATCGTGGTACAAGGTGGTACGATGAGAAACGATGCCGTGGTGAGAGCTTTCGAGTTGCTCACCCATACCGAGGTGGCTCGAAGCAACATGCCTGAGCTGATGGGTGCCTACGGCTGTGCCCTGCATGCGGCAAAGCTCTCGCAATCAGCGAGAAGCATCGACGACCTCCTCAACCTCGCCCATTACGAGACGAAGCAGCTGCAATGCCATGGCTGCGAGAACAACTGCTATGTTTCTCGCTATACCTTCGCCAACGGCAACAAATACTTCTCGGGCAACAAGTGCGAGCGAGTATTCAACAACAAAGGCGAGAACGACGTAAAAGGCGAGAATATCTACACATACAAATATAAGTTACTCTTTGATAGAGAGACACATAGCGGAGATGATGTCCTAAAACAGGACATATCAAAAATCGGCATTCCTCGCATTCTCAACATGTACGAGGAATATCCTTTTTGGAACGCCCTGATGCGTGCGGCTGGCTTCGACGTCATCCTCTCCTCGGAATCGACCTTCAAGAAATACGAGGGTGCCCTCAACACGGTGATGAGCGACAACATCTGCTTCCCTGCAAAGCTCGCCCACAGCCATCTGAAGGAACTCAACGAGAATCCGGAGGTGGATAGGATTTTGATGCCATACGTGGTGTATGAACACAACGACGACCCCGACAACACGCTGAATAGCTTCAACTGTCCGGTGGTATCGGGCTACAGCGATGTCATCAAGAGCGTCATCGACCTCAAGAAGCCTATCGACTCGCCTGTCATCAATTTCGCCAACAACAAGGCACTGGAAAAGCAAATCGTGGAATATCTCCACGGATTGAGCGTGAGCAAAAAAACGGCGAAAGCCGCCCTGCAAGAGGCGATTAAGGCGCAGGAGGAATATAACAAGGAGATTAAGGAGAAAGCCCTAGAGATATTAAAGAAACCAAGCAAACTGACGATTCTCCTTGCCGGTCGCCCATATCATACCGACCCTCTCGTGCAGCACAAGCTATCAGAGATGATAGCCAATCTGGGCGTGAACGTCATCAGCGACGACATCGCCCGCAACATCCCCGAGACAGAAGGCGACAAGAACGACCCAAGCCATTGCGTGGCAGAGACTTATCTCGTAAAGCAGTGGGCTTATATGAACCGCATCATGAAGTCGGCGCAATGGGCTGCCGAACAAGGCAACGATGTGCATTTCGTTCAGATGACAAGCTTTGGCTGTGGTCCGGATAGTTTTATCCAAGACGAGATACGCGACATCATGAAGCGCCATGGCAAGCCTTTCACGCTGCTCAAGATAGACGACGTGAGCAACATCGGAAGCCTCAAGCTCCGTGTTCGCTCTTTGGTGGAGAGCCTTAAGGGAGCGAAGCAAGAAGATTCTTCACTCTTCACTCATCACTCTTCACTTACCCAGACGAAAGTCTTCCAGAAGAAGGACGTGCATCGCAAGATTCTCGCCCCATTCATGACCGAGTATCTCACCCCTATCATCCCTCCTATCTTGAAATTGATAGGTTACGACGTGGAGGTGCTGCCGATGAGCGACGAAGCGAGCGCCGAACTGGGCTTGCGCTTCGCCAACAACGAGGTTTGCTACCCTGCCACCCTCATCGTGGGCGACATCATCAAGGCATTGAAATCTGGCAAGTACGACCTTCAGAACACAGCCGTAGTGATGAGCCAGACGGGCGGACAATGCCGTGCCACCAACTATGCCGGACTCATCAAGCGTGCGATGGTGTCGAACGGTTTCCAAGACGTGCCACTGATTACCCTTGGCGTGACAGCCTCAACGGGCGAGGCGTCGGGCAACACCGACGACAAGCAAGACTACAACGAGCAAGATGGCTTCAACGTGCCTTGGCTGAAATACAGTCAAATTATCGTGACCGCCATCCTCTACGGCGATGCCATCAACGAGATGTACAACGCCTGCATCGTGCGTGAGCGTAAGCCCGGCATAGCCAAGGAGTTAAGAGACAAGTACATGCGCCTCATCGACGAGCCTATCGCCAAGAACTCCGCCAAGGGATTGGTGAAACTTCTGGAGCAAGCCGCCGAGGAATTCGACCGAATGACCCTCGACAAAGAGCTGCCGAAGGTGGGCATCGTGGGCGAGATTTTCTTGAAGTTCAACCCCTTCTCCCACCAGTTCTTGGAAAAGTATATCATCTCCAAGGGCATCGAGGTGGTACCGCCGCTGCTGGCACCATTCTTCCTGCAAGAGTTTGTCAATGTAGAGGTACAGAAGCACATGCGCCTGAGTTGCACCCGAGTGCCCGACTTTGTGGTGAAGGGAGCCTACCAAGCGCTCATCGGCAGAAGACTACGCCAAATCAACAAGGCAGCCTCGAAGTTCCGCTATTTCCGCCGCTTCACCAACATCTACGACGATGCCAAGGAGGTAGACGGACTGGTATCCCTGGCAGCCCAGTTTGGCGAGGGATGGCTCTTGCCAGCCGACATCGTGGGCTACATCCGAGACGGCGTGGACAACATCATCTCCCTCCAGCCGTTCGGTTGCATCGCCAACCACGTGATTTCCAAAGGCATCGAGAAACGTCTGCACGACCGATTCCCGAGCCTCAACCTCGTGTCGCTCGACTTCGACTCAGGCGTATCAGAGGTGAATGTAACGAACCGCCTGCTGCTCTTCCTTGACAGCATAGCGGTATAAAAACAAGAAAAGGTTCTGTTTTTAGGCTTTTTAGCAAAAAAACAGAGCCTTTTTCTTTGAAAAGTCTAAGAATAATCGTATCTTTGCACACGAATTTATTGATACACATAAGAAAATGAGTAAAGATACACTAACTCATCAGCTGACAGAGACTATCGACGAGCTTTCTAGCGCCGAATCCTTGAAAGGTCTCTTCCATCAGCATAGAGACGGAAATCCACTTCCTTCGGGCAAGGC
>ERZ808252.923-NODE-923-length-24585-cov-4.700734_pt1 | contig 24585 bp, 18 predicted proteins | sample MGYA00521242_ERZ808252 | MGnify/ENA primary metagenome ERZ808252 (study PRJEB31516, sample SAMN03275581) | gut metagenome | biome: mammalia-associated habitat; material: feces | host: Papio cynocephalus | place: Kenya | collected 2012-08-07 ...
AGGAGATTCCCACGCTACGCTCTGAATGACGATGCGGGCGATTGACATCACCGCAGCGCCGTTTGGTTTTTCCTTTTGCGTGCAAAGCACGCACCCACCAAGCAAGCACTCGCACGGAATTGCGGTTTGAGTTTTTGCCCGTCTTAATTTGAGAGTAAAGAGGGCTTGCGCGGTTAGTGATTGCGAAAACAAGTGCGGTTTTTGACAATCGCCCCAAAAGTTTGCGTTTCTATTTAGGAGATTCCCACGCTACGCTCTGAATGACGATGCGGGCGATTGACATCACCGCAACGCCGTTTGAGCAATGAGTGATGTGAAAATTTACGCAAATAAAAAAGCGCACGAAGTGCGCCACCAAGCAGATAATTTGGCGAAATTGTGGCAGGATTTTTTGTCCTTGCCAGATTTGATAGCGCAAATTCTCTGCGCGGTAGCAATGTGAAAAACAAGACGACAAAAAACGCGCGAAGCGCGTAAATCAAGCAAACGATATTGCGAAACTGCGGCGTGAGTATTTATCCGTGTTTGAACTGATAGCAAAATATCGTTTGCGCGAAGTGATGTGAAAATTTACGCAAATAAAAGAGCGGCCGAATTAATCTTCGGTCGCTCGTAAGAATGCGTAAATTTTCACATATGCGTCGTCTTGTCTTCCCCGATTCCGATCATTCCGTCAACGACGTATTTCTTGCCGTTTGTGTCGGTGACGTAGCCGCTTATCGTGCCGTAGGGAAGTGCGTAGTAGCAAAGCAAGGGTATGGGCATATAGAACACTTGATTGATTTCAAACTTGATGTCAACGAGTCCTTTGCCCGCTTCGTCCTTGACGTACCATACTTTCGCTTTCTTCTTGCCGTTTTCGTGCGTGAATACGACGGGCGGCATCGGGAAGGATTCGTTGTCAACCCAAATGACGTTTTCGTTGTACCGGTGTTGGTCGACGGATTGATTGCGAGTGAGGTTGAAAGCAAAGTATTTCTTTTCGCCGTCCGCGTCGATTTGACCCATAGTGGTGAGCCAGTCGTAGTGAGCGTTGAAAGGATAGTAGCCTTTGTGGTCGTCGATGATACCCACCGAGCGTTCGTTGGTGGTGTACACCTTGCCGTTGAGGGTTATCGTGCCGCTTGCTTTGAAGAAGTCCTTTTCGCTGTACAAAGCGTTTTTGAAAGAGCCGTCCTTGTTTCTTGCAAGGGGCATAACGCCGTTTGCGAGAGGGGATATGCGCTCGAATCTTATATCGATTGTAAATTCGCCGTTTTTGCCTTTGGTGAATCCTTTTGCGTGCGCCTTGCCGCTTAGAAAATCGTTTTCGATTTTATACTCGCTGTTTTTGGTCTTGCAGTAGCAGTAGTCGTCCACGAGTTGAGAAGCGACGTGCGCTTTCTTTTTGGGAACGAGGTTGCGCCAACTGTAGATTTTGTTTTCCTTTTTGTCGTACCAAACGAAGATTGAAAATCCCATCGGACCGGTGTTGTACACCGCGCTGATGAGCGCGCCCTCGTCCATATGAACTTCAAACGCTTCCCATTCGACGAGTCTTGACGGCTTCATAAAGTCGGGCATATTCTTTCCGCAGGGCTTTACCGCGTCGAGAAGATTGAGATTTTTGAAAGGCGCGTCGAAAGTGCCGAAATGCACTTTGCCGTTTTCCACGATAGAGTCGGGCGTGGGTGCGGGCATACGCGTCGAACTGATGTAATCGGGTATATTATTCATTCATTTTCCCCCTTTGTATTATATTCAAATTGTAACACAATAGTTTTACGCGCGCAATACACTCGTGCGATTTTCTTGCACAAACGTACGATATTTTTTGTGCAATGCGGCGTTATCAAACAAAAAGTAGCGCAATTTCGACGCGGTTAAAATTATTTTTGATTTTCGATATGATTTTTTGAATTTTTGGCAACAATATCCCAATAAAAGAAGGAGATATTTATATGACATTCAACCCCTTTGAACAAAAACCCGAAAACATCGAAAAACTCGTTTGCGATTGGAAAACTATGTACCCGCAAAGTTATTCCAAAAACGACGTAAGTCCGTTCACGAAACTGCGCTGTATACTCACCAACGGCGCGGAATACGAGGCGGTGTGGTTTTCACATCAATTCTTCCGCCATTGCGCCGACAACGATTTGAGAAGGGAACTCGCCCTCATCAGAAAAAGCGAGCAAGCGCAACAAAAGATAGGCGCGTGTCTGAAACCCAAAGACGAAACCGTGCTCGAAACCACGATAGGCTACGAGCAACTTGCCGTCGAACTCACCGCAATGCTCGCAATGCGCGAACCCGACAAGAGGGTGAAAGACGCGCTCGATTTTGCGCTTTTAGAGGATTTCGACCACTTGTACCGCTATGCGGATTTGCTCGATATGGAACACGGCGTACACGCAGAGAATCTCGTCGGCGACCTCACAGAGATTATGCCAGCGCGCCCCACGATAACCCACCACCGCTACCCCAAAGACGAGGTGAAAAAGCCCGTCGATTTCAAAAAGGCGAGTCCGATAACCAAACTCGACGTTGCAATCATCACTGCCGCCGAACAGCAGACGATGAACTACTATATGAACCAATGCGGATTTTACGAAACCGACCTCGGCAGACGCTTGTATCAAGAAATCGCAATGGTCGAGGAACAGCACGTTTCGCAATACGGCTCGCTTATGGACGTCAAGCAAAGTTGGCTCGAGGGTTGGCTCTGCCACGAGTACACCGAGTGCTACGTTTACTATTCTTGCTACAAGGACGAAACGGACAAGCATATCAAAAAGATTTGGGAAACTTGCCTTTTGCAAGAAATCGCGCACTTGCACAAAGCCGCCGAGTGCTTGAAAAAGTACGGCAAAAAGGAATGGCAAGAGGTCATTCCCGACGGCAATTTTCCAGAACTTTTGGCGTTCAAATCCACGAAGAACTACGTCCGCGACGTCATTGCAAACACTGTGTGCAACACGGCGCACAGAGAAGGTTACGTTTGCGTGAACGACCTTGACGATTCCGCCGAGTTTTTCAAGTATCAAAAGATTGTCAACGCCAATGAAAAGATGACGCCAAGTCACAGCGTAATCGAAGCGCATATAGACAAATTCGGCGAGGACTATCGCTACGAGGATAGTCCGTCGCCTATCGAATCGCTTAGACGAAGAAACGAGGACAACACCACGCTCGGCAGAGTGAAGAATTGTAAATAATCGCAACACAAGCACTTTATATAGACAAAACGCAATGATAAAGCGTGTGTTTTGTCGAAATCGAAAATCGCGCGCAACGTTCGCGCGATTTTTCGTATGCTCTGCGTAATAGGTTGAAATAATCGAAAACGTTTGTTATAATTATATAGAGGTGCGATATGAGACTCAACGAAAAGTTTTTTCAAGTAGGCGCAACCGAGCCCGAAAACGTGCAAGACATTCTCGTCGAAAACGAGAAAATAGTGTGGAACGGCAAGCCGCAAAAGAAAGCGTTCGTGCTCAACAACGTTTTGAAAATGCTTCCGATTGCGATTATATGGATTGCGTTCGATTCGTTTTTCATTGCTATGGTCGCAATGAATTTTTCGGATTTGCCGCCCGTTGCAATTCCTTTTCTTTGCATATTTTTCGTCGCGCATCTCACGCCCGTATGGGTTTGGATTTACAACTGCGCAACCGCGAGCAAAAGGCAGAAGAACACCGAGTACGTTTTCACCAATCAGCGCATCATCGTTCGCAAAGGCTTGATTGCCGCCGACTTCAAAAGCATCTGGTACAAGGACATCGCCGCCGTGAATCTTCGCTACGGTCTCGTTGACAAACTCGTCAAAGCGGGGGATATTTACGTCACTTCCGTAGGCAAGGCGACCGTCCTCGAAGACCTCGACAATCCCGCCACCGTCGAGGCGATCTTGCAAGACCTCATATCTTCTCAAAAGGCGGACGTTTCCTACACAGACAACGCAAAAGTCACTTACGTCAAGTGCAAGTATTGCGGCACGAAAAACATCGAAGGAAAGAGCGCGAACTGTTCCGCTTGCGGCGCGCCTCTCGATTGAGCGCAATCGCATACGCATAATCGCATACTCACAATCGCATATCGAAAATAACGCAAGCAAATAATCTGACGCGAAAATCGAAAAATGATAGTCGCATATTGAAAATAACGCACATCGTTAACGGCACGCGCGCAAACATAGTTTTGCTTGCGTGCTTTTGTATTACGATTGTTTTTTCGATTATCTTTTTATATCCGCTTATTATATTCGCTTGTCTTTTTATTTTGGGTATGGACATTTTGTCGTTTTTCAAATAGAATGGAATTGTAAATTCCATAAGAGAGGGAAATATGAGTTTGATTTCCAAGATAGTCAATCTGTTTTCGCCCACCGCTCAAAAGACGGGCGACGTGCAGGACAACAAAATGGCGGTCACGTCAAAACGAATGAGAGATACCGCTTGCGCACTTGCCGCAGAGGGTATCGTTTTGCTTAAAAACGACGGTGTTTTGCCGATAAAGAGCGAGGATAACGTCGCGGTGTTCGGGCGCACGCAAATCAACTGGTTTTGCGTGGGATACGGTTCGGGCGGCGACGTGAAAGCACCCTACAAAAACACTTTTGCCGTTTGGCTCAAAAATCAAAAAGACATAAATATCAACGCCGACGTTATGGCGGCGTACGACGAGTGGTGCGCAAAGCACGTTCCCGACGAGGGATTCTGGGGACACTGGCCCTTCCGCTTCGAGGAAATGCCTCTCGATATTGATTTTGTTAAAAAGGCGAGGGAAAAATCGAACGTCGCTTTCGTCGTCATAGGCAGGGCGGCAGGCGAGGACAGAGAACAAAAACTCGCAAAAGGCAGTTACTACCTTGCCGACGACGAACTCAAAATGCTTGACAAGGTATGCTCGGTCTTTGAAAAAGTCGTGCTTATTCTCGACACGGGCAACGTAATCGACTTTGCGCAAATCGACGAGTACGGCGACAGAATCTCGGCAATAGTGCTTGCGTGGCAAGGGGGTATGGAAAGCGGCCGCGCCCTTTGCGACGTGCTTTCGGGCAAGGTCAATCCGTCCGGAAGACTCACCGACACGATAGCGGTCAATTACGATTTATACCCGTCGCAACAGTTCGGATTCAAGGACTACAACGTATATCAGGAAGACGTGTTCGTCGGCTATCGCTATTTCGAAACCTTTGCGAAGGAAGAAGTGCTTTATCCGTTCGGCTTCGGACTTTCCTACACGACGTTCGCCGTTACGGGAAGCGTAGAAAAGACGGAAAACGGCGCGAGAGTGACTGCAAAAGTCAAAAACACGGGCGAGCGCAAGGGCAAAACCGTCGTGCAGATATACGTCAAAAAGGCGGACGGAATGCTCGTAAAACCTGCTCGCGAACTCGTCGCATACGCGAAAACCGCCGAACTCGAAAGCGGAGCGGAAGAAGAATTTTCTTTCGATATAAGCGAGTACGCGCTTTCAAGTTATGACGAAGAAGGCGCGACGGGCTACAAGGCGTGCTGGGTTCTCGAATACGGCGATTACGAGTTTTTCGCAGGCGAAAACGTGAGGGAAGCAACGAGCGCGGGAAGCGTGCGTTTCGACAAGAAAATCACGAGCGAGTGCCACACGGCTTGCTCGCCGCAAAAGGATTTGTCCGTGCTGTTAAGATACGATTCGGCAAACTCGCTTTGCGCGGATTTGTCGCAGTTCTCGGGCAAAGAAACCTTTGCCGAGTTCAAGCAAAAAATGGACGTGCTCACCGACGACGAAGTCGAGCGTCTTATGCACAACCTCGAATACACGCTTGAAAATTACGGCTGGAAAAACCGAGTCGTAAAGGCGCAAAGCGGCTATCTCAAAGAGCGCATAGAAAAGAATATGCCTATCGAGATTGCGCAAATCAAGGGCTTAAACGTATCGTTTGACGACGTTAAACGCGGCGTTGTGACGATTGACGAGTTTATATCCACGCTTTCCGACGAGGAACTCGAAACCCTTTGTCACGGCGATTTGCGTATGAACAGTCCTCTCGGCGCAAAGGGTAACGCGGGCGTTTTCGGCGGCATAAGCGAGAGTTTGAGAGCAAAGGGAGTGCCGACCGCAACCGCAACCGACGGACCGAGCGGAATACGCCTTACGCAAAAGGCGAGTTTGCTTCCGTGCGGAACTTGTATCGCTTCGGCGTGGAACGAGCAACTTGCAAAAGAACTCTACGAGTGCGTTGGCGACGAGATGGTCGAAAAGGGTTCGGACGTGCTTTTGGCACCCGGAATGAACATACATCGCAACGTGCTTTGCGGCCGAAACTTCGAGTATTTTTCGGAAGACCCGTATCTTACGGGCAAGACCGCAAGCGCAATCGTCAAGGGCATACAGTCGCGCGGCGTGAGCAGTTGCGTAAAACACTTTGCTTGCAACAATCAAGAAAAATTCAGATACGTCAACGACAGCCGTTTGAGCGAACGCGCGTTGAGAGAAATTTATCTCAAAGGCTTTGAAATCGCGATAAAAGAGGGCAATCCGCTTGCGGTTATGACTTCCTACAACAAAATAAACGGCGTGTATTCCTATCACAACTACGACCTTTGCACGACCGTGCTTCGCAATGAGTGGGGCTATAAGAATCTCGTTATGACGGACTGGTGGACGAAAAAAGCAAAAAATCCCGACTTCAAAGGCGTTGACGACAATGCGTACAGAGTGCGCGCGCAAGTTGACGTACTTATGCCGGGCGGCTCGCGAGTTTTGGGCAAATACGACGGTTCGACCCTCAAATCATTGAAGAAGGGCGGACTGAAACGCGCCGAACTTCAACGCACCGCAAGAAACGTCTTGTCCTTCCTTTTGAAACTGAAAAAGGACTAATCGGCAAATAAGTAAACATCGCAAACGCAGTCAACATCAATATGTTTAATGCGCGCATAGTGCGCGCGCATGCGGAAAACGAAAAAGAAAAGAAATACAAGAAGCACGATTCTGTACAAAGCCCGATAAACGATACAAAAACGAAAACCTGTCGGTTTTAATTGATAAAAATTTATTGATACATGTTGCAAAACGCTTGACAGCATACGCTTGTTTGGATAGAATTATATCGATAAATAGTTATCGAATCGGCAAATATACGACGAGATAACCCAAAATTTGTATAATCGTTATAGGAGAAGCAAGTATGGAAGCAAGAAACGTTATCGACAGCGTAGAAAGACTCGAAGAAGCCATAGCGCGCGTTCGCAAGGCGCAAAAGGTGTTTGCAACCTACACGCAAGAGCAGGTGGACAAAATCTTTTTTGAAGCGGCGGTTGCTGCAAACAAGATGAGAATACCCCTTGCAAAACTCGCGGTTGAAGAAACGGGTATGGGCATTGTCGAAGACAAGATCATCAAAAACCACTATGCGTCGGAGTACATTTACAACGCCTACAAAAACACCAGAACCTGCGGAGTTATCGAGGAAGACAAGGAGTACGGCACAATTAGAATAGCCGAACCTTTGGGGCTGATTGCGGCGGTTATTCCCACCACGAACCCGACGTCCACCGCGATATTCAAGACTCTCATTTCGCTCAAAACGAGAAACGGCATCATTATCAGCCCGCACCCCAGAGCGAAAAAGTCTACGATTGCGGCGGCAAAAGTCGTTCTCGACGCGGCGGTTAAAGCAGGCGCGCCCGAAGGTATCATCGATTGGATTGACGTGCCTAGCCTCGAAATGACCAACCTCATTATGAAAGAAGCTGACGTTATTCTTGCAACGGGCGGCCCCGGTATGGTCAAGGCGGCGTATTCGAGCGGCAAGCCGGCAATCGGCGTGGGCGCAGGCAACACCCCTGCAATCATCGACGATACCGCCGACGTAACGCTTGCGGTAAACTCTATCATCCATTCCAAGACGTTTGACAACGGTATGATTTGCGCGAGCGAACAATCCGTCATCGTTCTTGACAAGGTATACGAACAAGCAAAGAAAGAATTTAAGGACAGAGGCTGCTACTTCCTCGACGACGAGCAAACCGAAAGAGTGAGAAAAACCATTCTCATCAACGGCGCGCTCAACGCAAAGATAGTAGGACAAAAGCCCGTCACCATCGCAAAACTTGCGGGATTCGACGTGCCCGCTTCCACGAAAATCCTTATCGGCGAAGTGGAAAGCGTTGAGTTGAGCGAAGAATTCGCACACGAAAAACTCTCGCCCGTGCTTGCGATGTACAGAGCAAAAGACATAAACGAAGCATTCGACAAAGCAGAACGTCTCGTCGCCGACGGCGGATACGGACACACTTCTTCCATTTATCTCGACGCGGTTACGCAAAGAGCGAAACTCGACGAATTCGCGTCCAGAATGAAGACTTGCCGTATTTTGGTCAACACACCGTCCTCGCAAGGCGGTATCGGCGACTTGTACAACTTCAAACTCAGACCGTCCCTCACGCTCGGTTGCGGAAGTTGGGGCGGAAACTCGGTTTCCGAAAACGTGGGTGTCAAACACCTCATCAACATCAAAACGGTTGCGCAAAGGAGAGAAAATATGCTTTGGTTCAGAGCGCCTCAAAAGGTATATATGAAGAAGGGTTGCCTGCCCGTTGCTCTTGACGAACTCAAACACGTTATGGGCAAAAAGAAGGCGTTTATCGTAACGGACAGTTTCTTGTATAACAACGGATACACCAAGCCCATCACCGACAAACTCGACGAAATGGGAATCCAACACACGACGTTCTTCGACGTCGCGCCCGACCCGACCCTCGCTTGCGCAAAAGAAGGCGCGGCGCAAATGGCGGCGTTCAAACCCGATTGCATCATCGCGCTCGGCGGCGGCAGCGCAATGGACGCGGGCAAGATTATGTGGGTTATGTACGAACACCCCGAAGTCGACTTTATGGATATGGCGATGCGCTTTATGGACATAAGAAAGAGAGTGTACACCTTCCCCAAGATGGGCGAAAAGGCATACTTCATCGCAATCCCGACCTCTGCCGGTACGGGTTCTGAAGTCACGCCGTTTGCGGTTATCACAGACGAAAAGACGGGCGTCAAGTATCCTCTTGCCGACTACGAACTCTTGCCGAATATGGCTATCATCGACGCAGACTTCCATATGAGCGCGCCAAAGGGACTCACCGCCGCGAGCGGTATCGACGCAGTGACGCACGCACTCGAAGCGTACGCGGCAATGCTTGCGACCGATTACACCGATTCGCTTGCGCTTCACTCGCTCAAAATCATATTCGAGTATTTGCCCAGAGCCTACGACAACGGTCAAAACGACCCCGTCGCAAGAGAGAAGATGGCAAACGCGGCGACTATGGCAGGTATGGCGTTTGCAAACGCGTTCCTCGGCGTATGCCACTCTATGGCGCACAAACTCGGCGCATTCCATCATTTGCCGCACGGCGTTGCCAACGCGCTTATGATTGACGAGGTGCTTCTCTTCAACGCAAGCGAAACCCCGACCAAGATGGGTACGTTCCCGCAATACGCATATCCGCACACTCTCGAAAGATACGCCGAAGTTGCCGATTATCTCGGAATCAAGGGCAAAAACGACAAGGAAAAACTCAACAATCTCATCAAGGCTATCGACGAACTCAAAGCGAGAGTTGGCATCAAGCCGACCATCAAGGATTACGTCCCCGACGAAAAAGACTTCCTCGACCGCCTCGACGATATGGTCGAACAAGCCTTCGACGATCAATGCACGGGCGCAAACCCCAGATACCCGCTTATGAGCGAGATCAAACAAATGTATCTCAACGCATACTATGGCAAACACACCGAGGTTTAAGAGGAGGAAAATATGAATCTTGACAGAATTATTGCCGTAAGAACAAACAAAACCGTTTACCGCGACGGGGATTACTGCGTCAAAGTTTTCGACGACGATTTCTCGAAAGTGGACGTACTCAACGAGGCTCTCAACCAAGCGAGAGTCGAGGAAACGGGTCTCAACGTCCCCAAAATCATCGAAGTCGCGAAAATCGACGGCAAATGGGCAATCGTTTCCGAGTACATTCAAGGCAAGACCCTTGCAAGACTTATGGAAGAGAATCCCGACAAGAAAGACGAGTATCTTGAAAAGTTCGTCGACTTGCAAATCGAGGTTCAATCAAAAAAATGCCCCTTGCTCACCAAACTTCGCGACAAGATGAACAGAAAAATCGACTTGACTAATCTTGACGATAGTATAAAATATGAGTTGCACACAAGGCTCGAAGGTATGCCCAAGCACGACAAACTCTGCCACGGCGACTTCAATCCGTCCAACATCATAATAAAAGACGACGGCACGGCGTACTTTATCGACTGGTCGCACGCAACGCAGGGCAACGCTTCTGCGGACGTTGCAAGAACGTATATGTTGTTCTGGCTCGCAGGTGACATCGAGGGCGCGGAAAAATATCTCAATCTGTTCTGCCAAAAGAGCGGCACGGACAAGAGATACGTCCAAAAATGGATGCCAATCGTCGCCGCTTCGCAATCGGTCAAAGGACACGAAAAAGAAAGAGAATTCCTTATGTCTTGGATAGACGTTGCGGAATTTCAATAAAGAGAGGGAAAAATATGAAAGTAACGGTTTGTATCGGCAGTTCCTGCCACATCAAAGGATCGAGACAAGTTGTGGAACAACTGCAATATCTCATCGCAAAAAACAATCTCAAAGACAAAGTGGAACTCGGCGGTACGTTCTGTATGGGCAAATGCCAACAGGGCGTATGCGTAACGGTTGACGACGCGTTCTTCTCGCTCACGCCCGAATCCACCGACGACTTCTTTGCAAAGGAAATACTCGCAAAGGTTAAATAATATGATAATAATTCGGATTTGCGTTGGCAGTTCCTGTCATCTCAAAGGTTCGCAGGAGATAGTCGACCTTCTTCGCAGCGAAATCGAACAAAGACATCTCGAAGGCGAAATAGTGCTTTCGGGAAGTTTTTGTTTTGGAACGTGCAACAGAGTGGGCGTAACCGTTGCCGTAAACGACGATATTTACCCCGGCATAACAAGAGATAACTTCAAAGAATTTTTCCAAACCAAAATTTTGCCTCTCACAAAAGAACAATAAGTCGAGCGGCAAACGAAATAAAGAGGAAATATGGATTGTTTAACTCTCAAAAAATCGAACTGCAAAAACTGCTATAAGTGCATACGTCATTGCCCCGTCAAAGCGATACGCTTTTCGGGCAATCAAGCGCACATTATCGGCGACGAGTGCATTCTGTGCGGACATTGTTTCGTCGTATGCCCGCAAAACGCAAAGGAAATCGTCAACGAAACCGAAAAAGTCAAAGTGCTTTTGCAGTCCTATCCCGTTTACGTCAGCCTCGCGCCGTCCTTTATCGCCAACTACGAGGGAGTAGGCATAAACTCTATGCGCAAATCCCTCAAAAAGTTGGGATTTGCCGACGTTGAGGAAACGGCTCTGGGCGCAACCGTCGTCAAAAACGAGTACGACAGACTTTTGAGAGAGGAAAAGAGAGATATAGTCATATCGTCGTGTTGCCACACGGTAAACCTGCTCATACAAAAGTATTTCCCCAAAGAATTGCCTTATCTTGCCGACGTGCTTTCGCCTATGCAGGCGCATTGCTCGGACTTGAAAAAACGTCACCCGAACGCCAAAACCGTGTTTATCGGACCTTGCGTGGCAAAAAAGGACGAGGCGCAACATTACGAGGGCATAGTGGACGCCGTTCTCACTTACGAGGAACTCACCGAATGGCTCAACCAAGAGGGAATAACTCTCGAAAAGGAAACTGATTCGCAAGAGGAAAGCAGAGCGAGATTCTTCCCGACGACGGGCGGTATTCTCAAAACCATGAACCTCGACGCCCCCGGTTATCAGTATATGGCAATCGACGGAATCGAAAACTGCATTTCCGCGCTCAAAGACATCGAAAACGGCAATATCAATCATGCGTTTATAGAGATGTCCTCGTGCGTGGGCAGTTGCGTGGGCGGTCCGGTTATGGAAAAATATCACCCCTCGCCCGTCAGAGAGTATCTTGCGGTCGCAGAGTATGCGGGAAAGAAAGACTTTGTCGTCGAGCAACCCGACAGCCACGATTTGAAAAAATATTTCTCTCCGATAGAACGCAAAGAAAAAATGCCGAGTGAAGCCGAAATCAACGCCGCATTGCGCCAAATGGGCAAGATGAGCAAGCGCGACGAACTCAACTGCGGAAGTTGCGGATACAACACTTGCAGAGAGAAAGCGATTGCGATTTGTCAGGGCAAGGCAGAAGCGTCTATGTGTTTGCCGTATCTGCAAAAGAAAGCGGAAGGTTTTTCGGACAGAATCGTCAACAACACGCCAAACGGCATAATCGTTCTTAACGACACGTTCGAAGTGCAACAGATAAACGAAGCGGCTATGGACATTATGCACATCCGCTCGGCAAGCGACGTTCTCGGCGAACACGTCGTGCGCATTATGGATCCCAAAGTTTTCTATGAAGTGCAGAAAACGAGGTTTAACGTGCACAATCGCAGGGTTTATCTTGCGGAATATAAAAGATACGTCGAACTCACCGTCGTTTACGACACCGACAATCACCTCTATATCGGCATTATGCGCGACATAACCGACGAGGAAAAAGAGAGAGAAAAGAAAGAAAATATATCGAAGCAAACCATCGAAACCGCAGACAAAGTCGTAGACAAGCAAATGCGCATCGTTCAGGAAATCGCGTCCTTGCTCGGTGAAACCGCGGCGGAAACCAAAATCGCACTTACAAAACTCAAGGAGTCGATAAAAGATGAATGACCTTTGCGCCGACATCGGCTACAAAAGCATAAATCACGTCGGCGAGCAGTTGTGCGGCGACCACGTCGACGTCGTTCATCAAAGCGAGGATTCGACGGTCGTCGTGCTTGCGGACGGACTGGGCAGCGGCGTTAAGGCGAGCATACTTTCGACGCTCACGAGCAAGATTATTTCCACTATGATGGCGGAAGGTCTTACGCTCGAAGACTGCGTGGAAACCATTGCCGCAACTTTGCCCATATGCTCGGTAAGAGGCGTTGCGTACTCGACGTTCACCATTCTGCACCTCGTCGAAAATCGAGTTGCGGAAATCATACAGTACGACAATCCCGCCGTCATACTTTTGCGCGACGGTCAAAATTACGACTTCCCGAAAACCGAAATGGTCATCGGCGGAAAAAAGATATACAAATCCACGCTCGACTTGTGCGAAAACGACATATTCGTGCTTATGAGCGACGGCTGTCCGCACGCGGGACTCGGACTTTCCTACAACTTCGGTTGGAAAAGAGAGGACATCATATCCTTTTTGGAAAGCATAAGTTTCGTGGGCTACACGGCAAAAACTCTGTCAACCATACTCGTTGACGAGTGCAACAAACTTTACGGCGAAAAACCCGGCGACGACGCAACCGCTTGCGTCGTGAGAATAAGAAAACGCGAGCCTATGAACATACTGTTCGGCCCGCCGTCCAACCGCGACGATTGCGACAGAATGATGTCCTTGTTCTTCTCGAAAGAGGGCAAGCATATTGTTTGCGGCGGCACTACGTCGTCTATTGCGGCAAAGTATCTCGGCAAGACCGTCCGCACGACTCTCGACTTCGAGGCGAGCGACGTTCCGCCCATATCCGAAATCGAGGGCGTAGACCTCGTAACCGAGGGCGTCATCACGATGAACAAGGTGCTAACCTACGCAAAAGACTATCTCAAAGACAACGAAAGTTACGAGCAGTGGAGTTTCAAGCGCGACGGCGCGTCGCTTATGGCAAGGCTTCTTTTCGAGGAAGCCACCGACATCAACTTTTTCGTCGGCAGAGCCATAAACCCCGCTCACCAAAACCCCGATCTGCCCATAAATTTCAGCATAAAAATGAATCTGGTGACCGAACTTTCAGACTGCCTCGTCAAGATGGGAAAGCGCGTGAAAGTGTCCTACTTCTGATCTTCAACGGCAAATAAGCGAAAAATATAAATATTTTTACAGAAACGAGACAAAATTTCATTGCGTAAAGGGCGATTTGGTGTATAATCCACTCGCAACGGCGCAACAGGCGCAACGCAACAATCGCAAAACGGCGCAACAGGCGCAACGCAACAATCGCAAAAGGTGTAAATATGAGAATATTCGATACAAAAGTTCAATATCTTAAATACAAGGTGCTGCGCGAAGTCGCAAGAGAGGCGTGGGCAGGTACGCTCGACAAAAACGCCATCGACATTCCAAAGCGCATAGTCCCCGGCAAAATTCCGACAATGCGCTGCTGCGTGTACAAGGAACGTGCGATTTTGGGCGAAAGAGTCAAACTCGCTATGGGCGGCAACAAGGACAATCCCAACGTAATCGAGGTCATCGACATCGCTTGCGACGAATGTCCTATGGGCGGCTACGAAGTCACACCCGCGTGCAGAGGCTGTCTTGCTCACCGTTGCGAAGACGTTTGCAAATTCGGCGCGCTCACATTTGACAGTCAACACGTCGCGCATATCGACAAAACCAAATGCAAAGAATGCGGCGCATGCGCAAAGGTTTGCCCGTACAGCGCAATCACCAACCACAAACGCCCTTGCGAGATGGCTTGCAAAGTCAAGGCAATCAGTATGGGCGAGGACCGCGCGGCAAGAATCGACAACTCGAAGTGCATCGAATGCGGTGCGTGCGTATATCAATGTCCGTGGGGCGCAATTTCCGACAAGTCGTACATTCTCGACGTAATCGACCTCGTGAAAAAGAGCGAAAACAACACGAAGTACAAACTTTACGCCGTTGTCGCGCCCTCGATTTCCAGTCAGTTCACCTACGCAAAACTCGGTCAGGTCATCACGGGGATTAAAGAACTCGGTTTTCACACTGTCGTCGAAGCGGCACTCGGCGCGGATATGGTTTTGCTTTCCGAGGCAAGAGAACTCGCCGAAAAAGGCTTCTTGACAAGTTCGTGCTGTCCCGCGTTCGTGTCGTACATCAAAAAGAACTTCCCGAATATGGTCGAACATATCTCGCACAACCTTTCGCCTATGGCTATGATTTCCAAGTATATCAAGGAAACCACGCCCGGCGCAAAAGTCGTGTTTATCGGCCCTTGCACCGCAAAAAAAGCGGAAATTCTCGACGAAAAAGTCAAACCGTACGTCGATTCCGCCCTCACTTTCGAGGAATTGCAAGCACTGTTCGACAGCAGAGATATGGACATCACAACTCTTGAAGAAGGAGTTCTCGACAACGCGTCTTACTTCGGAAGAATCTTCGCAAGATGCGGCGGTCTCAGCGATTCTTTGAAAGAATCGCTCAAAGAGCAAAACATCGACTTCGACCTCAAACCTTGCTCTTGCGACGGTATCGACGAATGTCGTATCGCCCTTCTCAAAAAAAGCAAAAACCTTTCCGACGCCAACTTTATCGAAGGTATGGCTTGCATCGGCGGTTGCATTGGCGGTGCAGGCTGTCTTACACACGGCGAGAAAAACAAAGCCGAAGTGGACAAGTACGGAAGGGAAGCGTTGGAAAAGACTATTACGGACGCCGTTAAAGTGCTTGGTTAAAACCGCGCTATTGAGCGAATAACTGCGGCAGAGCCATTCCCTCAAACAGTCACGTACGGCAAGTACGCTTCTGTCTGCGAGAATGGCTCTTTCTTGTTCTTCATCTCAATATCGCGGTTTTAACTGTTCAAAGGACGATAATAAAACCGCCGTCCGCGAACTTGCAGAGCGGACTTTCTAACGAACACTTGTTCGAAGCGTACTTATTAACGGTATGTGTATATTCGCAGACGGAACACGAGCCGCAAGGCGGCGAGCCTATGAGCGCCGAACTTGACGGGCAGTACAAGTGAACGGGCGAGTGTAGATTTTTTCGCCCGTGAACGAGTGGCATAACAAGAGGACGATACTTTTCTATGTGAGTGCCGACTTCCCCTCTTGCGAACGATGTTCAATCTTGTAGAGAATTGGCGTTAATTTGAGCAATAGGGGAAAGCCCGAAGGGAAGGGGTGATGTGTTATTTAGGGGACGCACGATTAAACTTTTGTAGAGGAAGAACAAAACACGTGAGGAAGGGGGAAGGTGTATTTTTTTTAATTTTGCAAAAAATTTGTGGATTTATAATCATAATTGATTATAATGGATTCAAAGAGGTTATTATGCAAGACATCAAGGAATCGAGAAAAATAATCAACGAAGTTGACGAACAGATGGCGCGCTTGTTTGAAAAACGTATGCAAGCGTGCGAGCAAATCGCGCTCTACAAAAAGCAAAACGGATTGAGCGTTCGCGACAGCGAGAGGGAAGAACAAGTCATTACGAACAACGCAAAACTCATCGAGTCGCCCGCACTCGTGCCGTATTACAAGGATTTTATCCGCGCGACGATTGACGTTTCGTGCAAATATCAATCTTCGCTTATGCGCAAAATGCGCGTGGCGTATTGCGGAACGGAAGGCGCGTTTGCGCACATCGCGGCAAAAAAGATGTATCCCGATTCCGAATACGTTGCGTTCTCTAACTTCCAAGACGCATACGCGGCGACCGAAAACGGCGATTGCGATTGCTCGGTGCTTCCGCTCGAAAACAGTTATGCGGGCGAAGTCGGCGAGGTTATGGACTTGATTTTTTCGGGCGCGCTTCACATCAACCAAGTGACAGACGTTGCCGTCGTTCACAATCTCATTGCAAAAGACGGCGTGTCCATCGAGGATATAAAAACCGTAGTAAGTCACCCTCAAGCACTTGCGCAATGCGAGGAATATATCAAAGCGCACGGCTTCGAAGCGAGAGCGTACTCAAACACCGCTCTTGCGGCAAAGTACGTTGCCGAGGCGCAAGACGACGCGGTTGCGGCAATCGCTTCCGACGAAACGGCAAGAATATTCGGCTTGAGCGTTCTCGATTCGCATATAAACGACAACCACAACAACACCACTCGTTTCGCGGCGTTTTCGAGGGCGGAAAATATCCCCGTATCTATGGGCAAGCGCGAGGACGAGAATTTCATTTTGGCGTTCACCGTTCAAAACGAATCGGGTGCGCTCGCAAGCGCGCTCAACATCATAGGCGCGCATAACTTCAATATGCGCACGCTTCGTTCCCGTCCTATGAAAGACTTGCAGTGGAACTATTATTTCTACATAGAGGCAGAGGGCAACGTTCGCACGGAAAACGGCAAGGATATGCTTCAAGAACTGTCCGCTCTTTGCGCAAAACTCAAACTTGTGGGCAGTTACTTTGCCGACAACGTGAGGTGAATATGATTTTCAACGTAAAAACGGGCGAAAACGGTTACGACGTGGTCGTGGGCAGAGGCATTTTGTCTGACGTCGGCGAACTTTTGAATCTTGACAGGCGCGTGCTTGTCGTCACCGACGACGGCGTGCCGAAAACCTATTCCGAAAAGATTGAAAAAGCCTGCGAAAAGTGCGTGAAAGTATGCCTTAAACAAGGCGAGAAAAGCAAAAATTTCGACAATTTCAAACTGCTTTTGCACACTATGCTTCAAAACGATTTCACGAGAAAGGATTGCGTGGTCGCGGTTGGCGGCGGCGTAGTGGGGGATATAGCGGCGTTTTCGGCTTCGTGCTATATGCGCGGAATCGAGTTTTACAACGTGCCGACAACCTTGCTTTCTCAACTCGACTCGTCCATTGGCGGCAAAACCGCAATAGATTTCGAGGGCGTAAAGAACGTCGTGGGAAGTTTCTATCAACCCTCGAAAGTCATCATTGACGTAGACACGCTCGACACGCTTGACGAAAGGCAGTTGCACGCAGGGCTCGTCGAGGCGATAAAAATGGCGGCAACGTCCGACAAAGACCTTTTCGAGCGCATAGAAAAAAGCGAGAATCTGAAAGACGATGTGCTTGAAATCGTGCAAGCCTCGCTCGCCATAAAAAAGGACGTCGTCGAAAAAGACCCCAAAGAAAAAGGACTTCGCAAAGTGCTCAACTTCGGACACACGCTCGGACACGCAATAGAGAGCGAGCAAAAGGGCGCGCTTTTGCACGGCGAGTGCGTGGGCATAGGTATGTTGCCCATGTGTTCTAATGAAGTTGAAAAAAGACTTGAAAAAGTGCTGAAAAAATATAATTTGCCCACCGCCGCAAACTGCGACCGAAACGAACTTTTGCGCCTTATGACTCACGACAAAAAAGCGGAAGGAAGCACGATTCGCACGGTCGTCGTGAACGAGATAGGCTCGTTTGAATTTGCGGATATGACGGCAAAAGAAATTCTTGAAAGAGAGGATAGACTATGAAAAACACGTTCGGACAAAGTGTAGCCTTAACCGTATTCGGCGAAAGTCACGGCGCGGGCGTAGGCGTCGTTCTCGACGGCTTGTGTTCGGGAATCGACGTACGCGACGAGGATATAAAAACGGCTCTTGCTTTGCGCGCGCCGTCTATGTCCACCGACACCGCAAGACGCGAAAAAGACGAATATCAAATCCTTTCGGGCGTGTTCAACGGCAAGACCACGGGTGCGCCGATTTGCATTTTCATACCCAACGAAAACACGGATTCCAAATCCTACGAATACGGCGTTGCTCGCCCTTCGCACGCAGACTACGCGGCGTTTTGCAAGTACGGCGGATTTGAAGATTATAGGGGCGGCGGACACTTTTCGGGCAGAGTCACGGCGGGTATCGTCGCGGCGGGCGCGATACTCAAAGGCGCGTTGAAAAACGTCGGCGTTACGATAGGTACGCACATACTCGAATGTGACAACGTGCGCGATAACGAGTTTAACGATATACGAAACGAGGTTTTAACTCTCGATTGTGCAAAATTCCCCGTATTGAACGAGGAAAAGGGCAAAGAGATGATTGCTCGCATAGATTGGGCAAAGGCAAACCTCGACAGCGTGGGCGGCATAACGCAAACGGCGATAGTCGGCGTTCCGTCCGGCGTCGGCGAGCCTATGTTCGACAGTGTAGAGGGCGTACTTTCTCACGCGCTTTTCGCAATCGGCGGTATTAAGGGCATAGAGTTCGGCAAGGGCTTTAAGATGAGCAGAATGCACGGCTCGACCGCAAACGATTCTTTCGCCGTCGTGGACGGAAAGATAACCACCGCAACCAACAACAATGGCGGCATAAACGGCGGAATTTCAAACGGTATGCCCATACTCTTTAATTGCGCGGTTAAGCCCACGCCGTCCATAGCGCAAAAGCAAAACACCGTCGATTTCGTAAACGGAAAAGAAAGACAAATCGAAATCGTCGGCAGACACGACCCCGCAATCGTAAGGCGAGTATGCCACGTGATAAACGCCGTGAGCGCGCTTGCGATATGCGATTTGCTCGCTCAAAGATACGGCACGGACGTTTTAAGAAAAGGCATAAAAGAATGAAGTACGGACTTATCGGCGAAAAACTTTCGCACAGTTATTCGTGCGAAATACACGCGCTAATCGCCTCTTACGATTACGAACTTAAACCGCTTGCAAAAGACGAAGTGGCACACTTTTTGCAAGAGCGTGATTTTTGCGCGATAAACGTCACGATACCATACAAGGAAGTCGTCATACCTTATCTCGACGTCATATCCGACGAGGCAAGGGCAATCGGCGCGGTGAATACCGTTGTCAACAAGGACGGAAAACTTTTCGGCTACAACACCGACTATTACGGCATAAAAGCGTTGTTTGAAAAGGCGAATATAGACCCCGCCGGCAAAGACGCGCTCGTACTCGGCACGGGCGGCACGGCAAAAACGGCAAGCGCGGTTCTTAATGCGCTCGGCGCAAAGAGCGTCACGAAAGTATCTCGCTCGAAAAAGGACGGCGCAATCGACTACGACGAAGCAAAGAAAAGAAAGGATACGCAGATAATTTTCAACGCAACGCCCGTCGGTATGTACCCGAGCGACGAGCAACAGCCTATAGATTTGCAAAGTTTTTGCAATCTCGAAGGCGTGCTTGACGCAATATATCATCCGCTTTGCACCAACTTCACGTTGCAAGCAAAGGACAAGGGCGCAAAGGCGATAGGCGGACTTTATATGCTCGTTGCGCAAGCGGTGTATGCGTCGAGATTGTTCCTCGGAAAGGACGTATCGGACGTAAGCAAGGACGAAATCGAAAGCGTGTACGAAAAGATACTCGCAAAGAAGCAAAACGTCGTTCTTGCGGGTATGCCGTCGTCGGGGAAATCCACGATAGGCAAGAGGGTCGCAAGAATCCTTGAAAGAGAGTTTGTCGATACGGATTGTGAAATAGAAAGGAAAATCGGAATGACAATAGCCGACTTTTTCGCAAAGTACGGCGAAGCGGAATTTAGAAAAATCGAAAGCGAAATTATAAACGAAGTTTCAAAAAAGAGCGCGGCGGTGATTGCTACGGGCGGCGGCGCGGTGCTTGACCAAAACAACGTAAACGCATTGAAGCGCAACGGAAAAATCGTGTTTTTGGACAGAAAGACGCAAGATTTGGTGGCAACGAAATCGCGCCCGCTGTCCTCGAATACCGACGATTTGAAAAAATTGTACGAAAAACGCTATCCCGTATACAACGCGTGCGCGGACGTGAAAGTCGTGAACGACGGAAGCGTAAACAAAGCCGCATACGCAATCGCAAAGGAATTTGAAAAATGAAAATACTCGTTCTCAACGGCCCTAACATCAATATGCTCGGAATCCGCGAGCCGCAAATTTACGGCAATCGCACCTATTCCGACCTTTTGGAAACCATAAAAGCGTACTGCGATTCAAAAAATATCGAGGTTGAGTGCTTCCAGTCCAACCACGAGGGTGCGCTCATCGACAAAATCCAAGAGGCGTATTTCGAAAAGTTCGACGGAATCGTGATAAATCCGGCAGGGTATACGCACACGAGCGTTGCAATCGCGGACGCACTCAAAGGCGTTGATATTCCGTTTATCGAAGTGCATATTTCAAAAGTGGACGAAAGAGAGGACTTCCGCAAGATAAGTTTTGTCAGAAACTACGCGCTCGCAACCGTTTCGGGCAAAGGATTCGACGGATATATCGAAGCAATAAAAATGCTCGAAAACTTGCAAAAATAACGCAAAAAAACGAATATAATTGCCGCTCGAACGGCATAAAAAACGGCGAAAAACCGCAAAAAACAAACGGAAAATCGACACAAAATCAATGAAAAACGTTAAAAATCGGCACGAAAATTAACACAAAAAAACAATAAATAATAGCAAAAAAATGAGAGTCGAAATCGAAAAATCCACAGCCGAAGGCGCAGTGATTGCGCCGCCGTCAAAGAGCCTTGCTCATAGGCTTATGATTGCGTGCGCGCTGTCGCAAAAGGGCGGAAAAGTCGTCGGAATTTCGGACAGCGAAGATATGGCGGCAACTCTCGATTGTATAAAAACCCTCGGCATAACCTCGCAAAAAGTCGGCGATACGGTGACGTTCAAAAAAGATTGCGAAAACGCCGAAACCGACGAAAACGGCACAAAAACGCAAGGTTTTGAAAACGGCAAAAACAGTGAGTTTGCAAACGGCACAGGTGTATTTGCAAACGGCAAAAACAACTTACACGCAGTTGACGATTGCTTGAAAAACGCAAAGATTTTCGATTGCAGAGAGAGCGGAAGCACGCTTAGATTTTTCCTTCCGATTGCCGCCGCTTTTTTTGAAAAATCGGTGTTTGTAGGCTCGAAAAGATTGCTCGAAAGAGGCGTGAAAGTATACGAAAAAGCACTCGGCGAAAAGGGCGTAAAAGTGGTTTGCGACGGCGAGAAAATCACATTGTCGGGACGGCTCGAAAGCGGAATTTACACCTTGCGCGGCGACGTGAGCAGTCAGTATGTTTCGGGGCTTTTGTTTGCGCTTCCTCTGCTTTGCGGCGACAGCGAGATAAGAGTTCTTCCGCCCGTCGAGAGCAGGTCGTATATTGATTTGACTGTCGACGTGTTGAAAAAGGCGGGAATCGAGATTGCCGAAAAAGAAGAAAACGTGTTTTCAATCAAGGGCAATCAACGCTATTCGGGCGGCGAATACGTTGTCGAGGGCGACTGGTCAAACGGCGCAATGCTTCTTGCTTTGAACGAACTCGGCGGCAACGTCGAAGTCGAAGGCCTTGACGAAAACAGCGTTCAAGGCGACAAAGTTTGCAAGACTATATTCAAAGAATTGAACGAGAAAAACGCGGTTATAGACCTTGCGAATTGCCCCGATTTAGCCCCGATTGCGTTCTGCGTCGCGGCGGTGAAAGAGGGTGCGACGTTCGTCGGCACGAGGCGACTCAAAATAAAAGAGAGCGACAGAGCGCAGGCAATGGCGCAAGAACTTGCAAAGTTCGGAATCGATGTAGAAGTGCATGAAAACGAGGTTGTTATACACAAAAACGATATAAAAACGCCAGATTGTGCGATTTGCGGTCACAACGACCATAGAATCGTGATGGCGTGCAGTATACTTTTAAGTGCGGTCGGCGGCGTTATCGACGGCGCGGAAGCGGTGAAGAAAAGTTTTCCGAATTTCTTTGAAACGATAGGAAAACTCGGGGTGAAGTATGAAATTGAATAAGGATATGAAAATTCTCGTCGTCGGGTTGGGACTCATAGGCGGCAGTTACGCAGAGGCACTTTCAAAAAAAGGCTATGAGGTCGGCGCAATCGACAAGAGCAAAGAGGCGATTGATTTCGCACTCGAAAAGGGTTATATCAAAAGCGGCTCTACGAAAGTCGAGAGCGAATACGTCGGCAAATTCGACTTAATCGTGTTTGCTCTTTATCCGCATACGTTCGTCGAATGGATTGAAAAGAATCAAGACTGCTTCAAGTCGGGAGCGGTGATAACCGACGTTACGGGCGTAAAGGGCGGCGTCGTGGAAAAGGTGCAGAGCGTGCTTCGCGGCGACGTGGAATTTATAAGCGCGCACCCGATGGCGGGCAGAGAATGTTCGGGCGTCGAGAATGCAAAAGCGGAAATTTTCGACGGCGCGAACTACATCGTCGTGCCGACCGAAAAAAATACGCAAAGCGCAATCGAACTTTGCGAGGATTTGGGAAGGCAACTCGGATTTAAGCATATATGTACGCTCACCGTAAAACAACACGACGAGATGGTGGGATTCCTTTCCCATCTCACGCACTGTATCGCTGTGTCGCTTATGGTGTGCAAAGAGAGCGAGCATCTTGCCGATTATACGGGGGATTCCTTCCGCGACCTCACTCGAATCGCAAAGATAAACGACGAGATGTGGTCAGAGTTGTTCCTTGCAAACAAAAACGAGATAGTCGAGCAAATGGACCTTTTCGAGCAACATTTCGACAAACTCAAAAAGTGTATCGAGTCCGACGACAGAGAAGGCATGCGAGAGATGATGCGCCTTTCGACCAAGCGTCGCAAGGTTTTCGATAAATGCAACGAGGTGAAAGAATGAATTTGGAATTCAAAAGAAAACTGCCCACATTGCAAGAGATAAAGGCAATGTACCCCATAGACGAGCAACTCGCCTCTCAAAAAAAGGCGACCGACGACGCACTCGAAGCGATATTCGAGGGCAGGGACGCAAGGCTCGTGCTCGTGATAGGTCCGTGTTCCGCGGACAGAGAGGACGCCGTGCTCGACTATATTTCGAGATTGCGCACCGTGCAAGAAAAGGTCAAGGACAAAATCCTCATAGTGCCGCGCATTTACACAAACAAACCTCGCACGACGGGCGACGGCTACAAGGGTATGTTGCATCAACCCGACCCCCACGCAAGCGAAAATATGCTCAAAGGACTTATCGCAATCCGCAAACTGCACATAAAAGCGTTGCGCGAAACGGGCTTTTCCTGTGCGGACGAAATGCTTTACCCCGAAAATCACTTCTATTTGTCCGACGTGCTTTCCTACGTCGCGGTCGGCGCAAGGTCGGTTGAAAATCAGTTCCACCGCCTTACCGCAAGCGGCTTGGATATTCCCGTCGGTATGAAAAACCCCACCAGCGGCGATTTGTCGGTTATGATGAATTCCATTCGCGCCGCACAACATCCGCACACGTTCGTGTACACGGGCTGGGAAGTCAACTCGAAAGGCAATCCGCTCGCGCACGCCATTTTGCGCGGTTCGGTGGACAAAAACGGACAGACCATACCCAACTATCACTACGAGGATTTGCGCAGACTTGCGGATTTGTACGCTCAAAGCGGACTTGCAAATCCCGCCGTTATCGTGGACACCAACCATTCTAATTCCGCAAAACGCTTCTACGAGCAACCGCGTATCGCAAAGGAAGTTTTGCACAGTATGCGCCAGTCGTCCGACATCAAATCCATCGTCAAAGGACTTATGATAGAATCCTACATCGAGGAAGGGGCGCAATCTCCCGACGGCGGCGTGTACGGCAAATCCATCACAGACCCGTGTCTCGGCTGGCAAGACACCGAAAGATTGATTTTCGACCTCGCGGAAACGCTTTGAGAATACGAAAGAAGTTCGGATTGAACGACAACTCGATTTGAGGTTGCATAGAAAATCGATATTGAAAGATATTAGCGACCGAGAAAAACGAACGAGAAAAAATCAACGGATAATTAAAGAAAAACGGTAATTTTGCGCCGCACAAGCAAATATCCCGAGCGACCACGCTCGGGATACTTGCTTTGTAAGGTGAATTATACTTTCAAGTGCAACACCTGTAAAAAATAAAAAACAGTTCATAC
>ERZ808252.925-NODE-925-length-24562-cov-4.593626_pt1 | contig 24562 bp, 24 predicted proteins | sample MGYA00521242_ERZ808252 | MGnify/ENA primary metagenome ERZ808252 (study PRJEB31516, sample SAMN03275581) | gut metagenome | biome: mammalia-associated habitat; material: feces | host: Papio cynocephalus | place: Kenya | collected 2012-08-07 ...
GCTCCCAGCCGGGCAAAAACACCACGAGGTCGGCCTTGTTGATCATCGCAAGGCAAACGTCCATGTAGACCTTGCCCGGCCAGTCCTCCGGCAGCTCCGCCGGATTCAGCACCTTGTCCGCCCGCGGTGAGCCATAATACCGCGCCGTGCTGTCCGTCCGGTCCTGTTCCTCCCGCAGAAGCATCCGCTTCGCGGCCGCAAACCGCGCCTTGTAGTCCTCGACGCCGGTGATCCCACCGGCAATGTATACCGTCATGCCCCTTCCCCTTTCTTCCTGTAGTACCGCGCCAGCGCCTTGGCGCGGAGCTCCTCCTGATGGGCCAGATAGTACGCCCGTTTCTGCTCCTTCAGCCGCTCGCGGTTCTTCTCGCGGTACTCCCGGCCTTTCGCGCGGAGCTCCTCCTGATGGGCCAGATAGTAGGCTCTTTGGTAGTCCTTCTCCCGGCCCTGCTGCTCCGCGTCTCCCTGACCGTGCTCCCGCATGCGCTTGTCGTATCTCTCGCGCTTCCGGGCGTTAATCTCCTCCCGGTGCGCCTTACGATAGGCGCGGTAATTATCCCGATTGGCCTGATAATAGGCCCTCTTATAAGCCCGCACTGCGGCTTTGTGAGTTTCCCGGTACGCCCTCGCTTGCGCCAGCAGGCGCTCCCGGTTTTGCTGATAGTATTCCTTGCGCCACTCCGGATGCTCTGCGTGCCATTTCCTTAAGTAGGCGAGTCTCTCCTCCCGCTTTTCCGCGTAACGCTCCTTAGCCCTCTCCCGGCTGCGCTCCCGCGCCGCCTCCTTTTTGGCCGTGTTGCCCCCGACGGGCGGCGGGGCCTTGGCCTTGCGCACCGTCCCGAGCGCCCGGTCCCTTGCGTCAGCCTCCCTGTAGTCGTCCAGATCCATCTCGTCGTTGATACAGTCCGGATACGGGCAGGCCTCGCATCGCTTGTCGCATACGCTCATTCCTGCGGCCTCCCGATCACCCGGCACCCGCTGCGCAGGCCGTCGCGGTCAAACTCCACGACGTACCGGTTGTTTTTGTCCGGCCCGCTGCGGACCACGCCGACGCCGTAGTGCCACGTCCCCGTGCACACCGCCAACACCCGCTCGCCGGGCTCCCATTTGTTCCTCTTCTCCATGCTGTGCAGCTCCTTTCTGATTGCGGCGGCCGGGCAGCGCCGCAGCGGCGTGCTCGGCCATTTGGCGCAGAGCGGAGCGTGCTCGATCACCCGCCCCGTCACCCCGCACCGGTAAAATTTTGCATCGCGCCCGGCGTCCTCCTCGCGGAGGTACCGGCACGCGCGGCAGACACACTCAGCCCTCACGCGGGATCCACCTCACCAGCAGCGCCGCCGCGCCCAGCAGACCGGCCCCGATCCATGCCGAGGCGCGCATCACGCACACCCCGAGGACCATGCAGGCCATCGCGGCCGTTGCCAGCACCAGCATCGCGACCTTCCGGTCCGCGTCCTGCTGCGCCTGTTTTGCCCTCTGCTCGGCCGTCGCCGCCCGCTGCTCTGCCTCCCGGCATCTGCGGGCCTGCGCTCTGACCTCCGCCTTGCGATTCAGTTCGTCGAGCCGGGCCTGCTCGATCTGCGCCGCGCTGCTCATCCAGTTCATTCCGCTTCCTCCTCCAGCCATTCGGCCGCCCGCCTCGTGCAGGCCTCGGCGATCGTGTCGTCCGCTCCGTCGTTGCGGTAGTAGAGGCAGATGCCCCGCTGGTTGTACTGGCAGCCCTCGCACCACGCCGCATCGACGAGCGCCGCCGCCATGGCCTCCGTGCTCTGCACGATCCTCGCAAAATTGGTCATTGTGATCTCCTCCTCTTATCTGGAGAGGGCGGCAGGTATCGAGCCTGCCCTCCGCGGCTTGTGCTCTCGCCGCGGCCGTCCCTTGCGCGCCCTCAGGTCGGGCGGATCACGCGCCGCCCACCGCGCCCTCCGGCTTGAGCCGGAGGGACTGCAGCCGTTTGTAGTTGCGCTCGAGTCGCTGGATGTCGATGCCCCACGCCTTGTAGGCCTCCTCGGTGTTGACGTGGTTGATGTTCCAGCACTGGATTCCGTCGCGCTCCTGCGCCTCCCGCACCAGCGCCTTGAGGCGGCTGATGGTTGACGGCGCGACGCCAAACAGCTCCTGGATGTCCTTGTTGCTCAGCTCCAGCCGCTCGTAGTAGAGCCGCAGCGCCGTCTCGATGTCCCGTACCTGCGGGACCCGCACCCGCCCGGTCCTCATACCGTCCCGGCCTCGTTGGTCGTCCCGGCGTCCTGCCCGGTCACGATCTGTCTCGCCAGCTCCTCGAGCATTTTCTGCTGCGCGCCGAGCTGCTGCTCCTTCTCGGCCAGCTCGTCCTCCCAGCGGCGCAGGTTTTCGGCCAGCCGGTCCAGCTCGTCGTGCTGCTTGCCGATCTCCTCCCAGTGCCGCATCTGCATGTCGCGGGCGTTGCGCCACATGCGCTCCTGCGCCTCGGCCTGCCGCTGCAGCCGTCTGCGCTCCCGCTCCGCCAGCGCCTCCTGCAGTACCACCAGTGCCATCCACGCGCCCAGCGCGCAGATCATTGCGATCCTCATGTTGCTATCCTCCGTTCTTCCAGATTTGTCATTGCACGCACTATCGGTAGCGGCGCTCTGCACGCACTATCGGTAGCGGCGCTCACTGAGCGCCCGGTACACGCCAATTCAATGGCTTGCGTGTTCTGGTGCACCGCCGCACCCCTATCACTCGTTTCTCTTATCCACGGCGACGATCATGCCGTAGATGCAGCCCTTGACCGCCGCCATCTCCGCCTCCGTCATCTGCCCGGCCAGCGTCAGCAGCTTATCCGTCATCTGCTTCAGGCTCTCGCTCATATCCTCACCCCCTTACTCCGTGATGTACCCCATCGCGATCTTGGCTGCCCTGCGGAGCTGGCTGCGCGTGCGGCGCATGCGCTCGTCGGCCGTGACCAGCCGCGTCCATGCCTCCTTCTCGGCGTCGCTGTTGACCAGCTCCGGGAGCAGCGCGCTCCATTCCTCTTCGGCGTCCCGCAGCTCCTGCATGCACTTGCTTGCCTCGTCCGCCTTTTCTCCCGCCTTTCGCATGCTTTCCCGGCTGATTTCTTCGGCCGGGTTTGCCGTCGCTGCCGGTTCCGGCGTCTGCGCCGCGCACTGTCCATCCCCCAGGAGCATCTCCACCGCAAAGTTGAGCGCCGCCAGCCTGTTGTCTACTCGCTCCCCGTGCAGTTCTTCCCCGCGCGCGTCTGCAATTGCCCCGAGCAGTTTCCACACGCAAGCCTGCTCAAGGTCGCTGTCGCTGGTCAGCTCCTCCGCCCGGTCGAGGAGCTTCTGGTACTTCTCCGGCCACGCCTTGCCCTTTACTTCGATTTTTACGCTCATTGCTTTTCTCCTTTCCGGCGCTCATCCGCGCGCCTGTCCGTAAACCTTGCCCCGGCCCTTGTGCCGGGGCTTCTTCCTCCATCTCGGCCGCTTGATCCACTCGCTCACAAATACCGCCCGGCCGTTCCCGTCGATGTAGCTGTATTGGTGCCGCCTGTTCTCAGCCATTTCCGCTTCCTCCTTACTCGTTCTCCAGCAGCTCCGCCGTTTCAAACTCCGCGTCCTTGTAGCCCTGCAGCTCCGCCAGCGTTTTCAGCAGCTTCGCGATCTCGCGCCGTCGCGCTGCTTTGCGATAGCTACGCCCGCATGTCCGAGGTCGACCGTGGGGATTCTTTCTGGCGCTTTTTGTCCGCGGCCTACCGCCTCCAGATTCTTTGCCCGGACGCGGAGCTGCAGACGCAGTTCTCGCGGATCGCGGATCTGTTCCAGCGCCAGCATTGCACCACCTGCATAACAGATGAGTACTTCTCGGCGGCGCTGCTCATCCTCTCACGAGCATCAGTCCAAACAGGGCCAGCTGCGCCAGCATGCCCAGAAGCACCCCGCTGATCGTCAGCAGCGTCCCGCGGTCGACCTTGCGCTTTGCAGTGAGCACGCACACAAACGTCCCCGCTGCGGCCGTCGCGCAGCCGAACGCGATCAGCATCCCCCGCATCTCCTCTCCTCCTTTCTTTCCTTTCGCTACTATGTGGCACTCCCGCGCCTCGCAGTGTCATCGTATCATCCCGCTGCGCTTTTGTCAATATGTTTTCGCTACATTGTGGCATATTTTGTTGACTATTTCCACTCTGTGTGCTATCCTGTCCCTAGGAGGAGGTGAACCCATGGCCGAACCAATCAATGAGCGCATTGCTCTTATCCTTAAAACCTCCGGCCTGACTCAGGCTGAATTCGGCGAACGCATCCATATCAGCCGGTCCCTCGCCGGGTCTCTTTGCACCGGCGCAAGGCAGCCCTCAGATCGGACGATCCTGGACATCTGCCGGGTCTACGGCGTCTCGGAGCTCTGGCTGCGGGAGGGGCATGGCGAGATGTACGTCCAGCGGACCCTCCGGCAGGAGATCCTCGACCTCGCGCGCAGCCTGTCGGAGGCCCCGCCGGGCGACCTTCGCCGGGACTTCCTGCTCGCGCTGGCCGACCTCCCGCCGGAGTTCTGGCCAAAGCTGGCCGACTTCATGGAGGAGATCCTTGCCCGCCGCGCCGACGATCCCGGCACCTAGCGCAAAGCCCGCAGCACCCGCTGCGGGCTTTTGCTATGCCTGTATTTGCCTATATTTGCCTATATTTGCCTATATGCGGTGTACGCCCCGCACCGGCCCCCGTTACCCTGTAGGGGAGGGGCATGCCCCTCCCGGCTCCGCACCCGCGCCCCGCACCGGCCCCGTTAAAACGGTCAAATCCCCCCAAGTTTGTCATTGCGAGGAGCGAAGCGACGTGGCGCCCTGAGCGCGAAGCGCGAGGAAGTGCCCTTGGGGTGCAATCTCGGGAAGGCACTGTCAGTTCGTACAGAGTGACGATAAGCGGGTGCACCTCCGCACCACCGGCAGCACCGCGCGGTGTTGCCGCAAACAAAACAAGACCGCACCCGTTCTGCTAACGGATGCGGCCCTGTTTTGCAAAAAGAAAGGAGATTTTTGCTTATGCACTGAAAAGAAAAAGAAAGGATCGATAAACGCTTACTTCCCTGCGGCCCTGCCTATATTATAGCGCGTCGTTTTCGCATTCCAAACGCGAATTACGCCGTGCCGCCCGAAGAAATTGCAGCAGACTGTAAAGCTCCGCCTCCGTCAGGTGCGCCAGCTCGCCGATGACCTCCGCCAAAATGTCCATCTTATGTCCTCCTTGTCCGTCGTAAGGGTCTCCCCTCCACCCGCATTCTAGCATTTTTGTGCATTTTACCCCATGTTATTTGTGCAATGTGTCTCTTGATATCTCCTGCCGCTTTATGGTATACTGCAAATATCAACTACGCACACACATCTCCAGCACGTCCAGCACCTCCCGCTGCCCCTCCGGCGGCAGCCGTAAAAACTCCCGCACGATCTCCTCTTCTGAGGCTGGCCGTACCCCACAGGCGGCCAGCCTCAATTCGTCTCTGGCGCGCTCCACGCGCGCCCGCCCGTCCGGCCGCAGCCGCCGGTACTCCCTTACAAACCGGTACTTGATCCATCGCTCCATCCGGCGCACCCCCTTTGCACCCGCATCGTACCATCCCCCGCCGCGGGAAACCACGTCCAAAAACGGGAACCCCGCACGCTTTTTGCAAAAATCCGCACCCGAAAACGAAATCGTCAGGAGGCGACACCATGACACAAATCTGTGACCGGCTCAATGCCGTCAAGCAAAAGTCCGGCCTCACCCTCGCCGCGTGGGCGGATCGCTCCGGCGTCCCCATCAGCACGATCTCCCGCATCCTCTCCGGCGGGACCGAAAACCCCGGCCTCCAGACGGTCATCGACCTCGTCGCCGCAGCCGAGGTCCCGATGTCCGATGTACTCCCCGACCTGTTCCCGCCGCCGGAGGACACACCCGCTGCCCTGACCTGCGAGGCGCTGCTCGCGGAAAAGGACGCCCGCATCGCATTCCTCGAGCGCCTCGCAGCTTTTCGCGCGCGCTGGATGCGGCTGCTTGCCATCATCGCCACCAGCCTCGTCGCCGTCGTTGTCTTTTTGCTGATCATCGACGCTCTCAGCCCAAATATCGGCTGGCTTCGCGGCTGAGCCCGCCCCAAGGAGAGTCTGCTATGCCTGTCACAAAGATCCAAAAAAAGCGCGACGGCCTGCAGGGCTATCGCGTCCGCGTCAATTATACCGACCCCGATACCGGGGCCTACCGCCGCATCGAGCGTATCGTCTACGGCAAGGCCGAGGCCGCCGATATGGAGCGCCAGCTCAGCGCCGAGGCCAAATCCCCCGCCCCCACCGCCGATGACCGCCTCACCGTCGCCGAGTTTATCCCGCAGTTTATCACGTACCGGTCCACCGAGGTCCGTGCGTCGTCCCTCACCGCGCTCGAGTCCCGCCTTCGCGCCCACGCCGCCCCATTTTTCGGGCCGCTCCGTATGAGTGCTGTAACCCCGCGCCACGTCTCCGATTGGGTCTCGTCTCTCCACGGCAAGGGCCTCGCACCCGGTACGATCTCCGAAGTGTACAAAAGCGTAAAGTCCATGTTTGCCCGAGCCGTCGAACTCCGCATCATCACAGTATCCCCCTTCGGGCGGCTCCGCCGTCAGCGCAAATCCATGCCGTCCGCCCCGCAGCACGATTTCCAATTCTATACCGCAGAGCAATTTCAGCGTTTTTACACATCGGCAGCAGCCGCCGTTTCCGCCGCAAAAAATCCCATCCAAGAGCGGCAATACATGATGTTTTTCGTCGTCGCATTTTATACCGGCATGCGGCCCGGCGAAGTCCTCGCCCTGCACTGGACGGATATCGATCTCCCGGCCCGCCTGATCCGCATCCGCCGCACTTACTCCGATCGGTTTGGGGAGGGCCCGGTAAAAACGGAGTCCTCTGTCCGCGATATTGGCATCCCGGTTCCCCTTTTCGAGGAACTGCAGGCACACCTCCGCTTCCAGCGCGGTATGCCCGGCTTCTCGCCGGACTTCCTCGTCTGCGGTGGCCCTGCCCATCTCGGCTTCACCGCCCTTCGAGAGCGCAATTTTTCCTATTCTGCCTCTGCTTGGCTCCCCAATATACGCCTCCATGCTTACCGTCACTCCCACGCCTCCCTGCTCATTAACAATGGCATCAACATACAGGAGGTCGCGCGCCGCCTCGGCCACTCCAACGTCCAAATCACATGGAATACCTATGCCCACCTTTACCCCCGAGAGGAGGAGCGCGCGATCACCATCCTGGACGCCGTCCAGCTCTCGCCTCCGACTAACACGTGATTTTCGGTGCTTTTTCGGTGTCCTTTTCTTTATGTGCCATCTTCAAAAACGGTGGAACCATTGAGTTTTCAATGGTTCCACCGTTTTTCTACACTCTATTAGCGAGTATCTTGAAGAACTACACTTTCTATCCATCTTTCTTTCTCTTCCTATCACTGCCTCTCAACGCTTCTCATTTTCTCTCTTTACATTGCTCAAACTCCGACTTTCTCCGACCTCAATTTTCAAATCTTCAAAACTCTCGGTGCTCATTCGGTGCGCAAAAGACCCCGGCAGTCTCCTGCCGGGGTTGTTTTTGTGTCACTCCACGATGCACTCGTAATACACGCGTGCCTTGTCCGGCACGGCGTCCTTGTCCTCGAGCCACGCCTTAGCGAGGTCGAGGTAGAGGTCCGTCCCGGTGCAGCCGTGGTCCATGAGTACCTCGCAAAAATCGCTGTACACCGCATTCATTGCGCACCAGAATTCGATCGGGTCGCAGGCAATGCCGCGCTCGTGCATCATCTTGAGCACATGGTCCGGTGCCCACTTCGCGCCGACCGTTCCGTCGGCGTTTTTCATGCCGCCGACCCACTGCTCGGCCTCCTCCCACGACAGACGGTCGTCATCGTCCTGCTGCTGCTCGAATCCGATATGCCCCATCTCTCGGCGCCCCGGCTCGCGGCTGCGTCCGCCGCCTCTCGGCTCGATGTTGTACCGGCGGCCCATCGGCTCGTCGCGGTATCGGCGATCATAGTCTCCGTCGCTGCGCGGTGCATAGCGGCCGTCATTGTAGCGCTCGCGTCCGCGCCCGTCGCGGAATCGGCCCTCCGGCCGGTCTCTGCGTTCCTCCTCGCCGCTCCCGCGGCGGTAGAACATCATTTTTGTCCTGGCGTCCATATCGTCCCTCCTTACGCCGTCGGTGCCGTGCCGTTGACACTCGTCAGGTTGTTGTTCGGCGCGCAGGCCGCGCGGCCCAGCAGCCGGAAGCTGCCGCCCGTCGCGGTGGTGTTGAGCACCGTGCTGTACTTTGTCCGCGTGCGGATCGCGCAGGCGGTCAGCTGCGCGCAGCCGCTGCTTGTCAGCGGATACTGCACCGTCCCGCTGCCGATCGTCACCACGACCTGGGCCGTGATGGTCGCCGCCGTCGGGATCGTCTGCGCCACGACAAGACAGTATTTCTCGCCGTCGTTGTAGCTCCCGGCCGGCAGGTTGATCGTCAGCACGCCGTCCGCAAACGTCACGGCCTGCGAGATCACAAGGCGGCGGCACAGCTTACACACGTTGTTGCATGCCATGGTATATCCTCCTTTGCTCAGGGGCGGCAGCTGCCGCCCCGATCTCTCATTCCGTCAGCAGCAGCCGTAGCCCTGCTGGCAGCCGTTGCCGTAGTACGCCGCATGGGGATTCTGCACGAGGTACGTCGGCTGCGGCGTCGAGTTGCCGGTCCGGCGGATCAGCTCGGCCGTGTTGGCGTCCATCGCAGCCTTGAGCACAGCGTTCTGCTCGCTCTGCGAGGCGGCCAGACGGAGCGTCTGATTCTCCTGCTGGAGCGTGCTGATCTTGTCGTTGACCATAAAGTCCAGGATGCTGCGCGTGTTGGCGTTTGCGTTGTCGATCACGTCGCGGGCCGTGCTCTGGATGGTGTTGCGGATGTCGCAGCTCTGCGTCGCGAGGTTGTAGTTGGTGTCGGCAAAGCCGCGCTCCATCAGGCGCTGCGTCTCGCAGCAGCACTGCTGCTGTCTCGCTCCGAGGTCGCAGATCTGGCTCTGCACGCCGTTAAAGCCCTGCATCATGCCCATCTGCGTGGCGTTAAAGCCCTGCTGCATCGCGATCTGTCCGTTGAGCATTCCGGTGTTCATGGCATAGAAACCGTCGCACAGGCCGTTCTGGAGCCCGCGGATGCCGCTCTGGATCTCTGCCGTCACAAAGCCGTCGTTGACTGCCTGCCGCGTGTCGATGCCGCTGAGATACGGCACCGCCATACCGGCCCCGTTGTTTCCGTTGTTGCCCCAGTTGTTGCCAAAGATCAGGGCAAACAGGATAATCACAATCCACCACGAGCCGCCGCACCCGAACATGTCGTTGTTGTTGCGGTTGCCGGAGTCAGCGCCCAGCGCGTACCCCATGCCAAAATCATCTGCCATTGTTATATCCTCCTCAGTTTTTATGATCCCACGGGCCGCGCGCGCCCGGTGAGTCCTTGCTGCGCGGCTTTTGTCAGGATCCGCAAACCGAGTGGATGTGCTTATCGGCGGAAGGGCAGCCCCAGCTGCTGTGCCATCTGCTCTACCGTCGTACCGCGCTCCCGCGCGGCGTTGTCCGCCATCTGGAGGAGCTGGTTGTAATCTTTGCCCGCCAGCATCTGCTGCATCTGCTGGAGCTGCGGACCTGCGCCCATCTGCTGCAGGGCGCCCAGCGGGTTCCGGCCCCGCTGCGCCATCTGGATCATCATCATGAGCGGATTCATTCTGCCGGTCCCTCCTTTTTCTCGGCAGCCGTAAGCCGCTCGCTGATCCCGTTTAGCTGCTCCTGCATCTGCTGCAGCATTGTCAGCACCGGGTCTGTCGCGCTCTGTGCGCCGCTCTGCGCGGGCTGCGGAGGCGGTGCTGGAATGTACTCACCAAAGCGTGCAGCGCCCGCCGCAGCGTCCCAGCGCTTGGTGTAGATGCGGTTGTTTTGGACGTCCGCAAATACCATCAGGCTGCCGGAAAAGTCCACTGGCGTCGAGCTGGCCTCCTCGCGGCTCGACACCATCCGGCACATCGGCCCCTGCGGCTGCATCGGCTGCTGTCCGTACCCGCCGTATACCGGCGGCATCACCTGATTGTATCCGTTCTGGTATGGATATGCCATTGTCTCCGCCTCCTGTCTTTGATGGCTATATCATACCGCTTCGGCTCCTGCGCTGTGCCCGCTTCCGGCGCGTCTGTGCGCGCAATGTGTGCAGCCGCCGCTCGATCCCCTGCATCCGGCGGGATACCGTGCTCCGCGTCATCCCCTGCCCAAATTTGTCCTCCATCTCATACGCAATGTCCAGCTGCGCCACCTGATCGATCAGACAGCGCCGCGCGATGTAGCTGTCCTCCTCCCCGAGATTTGCCGCCCGGATGAGCGCCTCGACCTCCTCGCGCCGCATCCCTGCCGTGCAGCTCCCGGCCTGCATCCTGCCCTTCGACATATGTTCCCCCTCCTGTGCATAAAAATGGGAGAGGGCTTTCGCCCTCCCCCGCTGTGCGGTATTTTGTTTTCAGTCAAACGCTCCTGCGGCGCTGTAAAACTCCGAACCGAAATAGCTGGAGAACGGGTTTTTCTTGCCTTCCTTCCCGTTCGTGACCATCTGCCAGAGGTACGCCGCCTCCTGTACGCTGAGGCCCAGCGTCGCGATGTACTTCCCGGCCTCCTCCTGCGAGACGCCGCCGCTGCCGTCCGCGTCTGCGTTCTGCAGCACGTCCGTGTAGCGCCGCATCGGGATGCCGTATTTCAGGCCGGTCATGACGAGCTTTGCAGTCTTCTGCTTCTCGCTCTTGTCGTAGCTCGCAAGGACCTTCGCCTTGGCCGCCTCGCTCGCGTTTGTCGCCGTGACAGCCACTTTCTTTGCAACACCCGTACCCGGCACGGCCAGCACATCATTCGCCTGCTCCCACGTCATTCCGGCTTTTTGCAGTGCCTCCGCCTCAGCGGCCTTGCTCTCCGAGGCCACGGTGTTGATATAGGCGCTCTGCTCTGCCTGGTCGCTCCATCCCATGGACTCGATGAGATCCAGCGTCCGCTTGTTTTTCAGACCGCTCTCCTCGTCGCCGTCCTCGTTGATGCTGTCCAGTTCGCTGTAGAGCGCGCGGAAAACGATGTACTCGTCCAGCGGCACGCCGTCTTTCACGGCCTGCTGCCCGCCGAGGATCCATGTGTCCGGCTCCTTTTTCGGCTCGATCTCATAGGCCGCCAGCGCGGATGCATAGGACGTCAGCTTCTGGATGAGCGCGCCGCGCTCCTTCTCGCTCCCGCTCTGGTACTCGTCGGACTGCATCAGGTCACCGACGCTCCCGTATACGATCCCGGTCCATGTCTTGCGGTACTGCTTCTTCTGCGCATCCGTGAGCTGCAGTGTCTGCTCTGTATCGTCCTCCATCCATTTGAGCTCGTCCGGTGCACCCGACGGGACGGCCCACGTCCATCCCTTTTCGTTCGCCAGCTCCATCGCGCGGGCATTTTTCAGGCCCGTCCTGCCGGTACCGCTCGCGTCGTCGGAATCCATCTCGCTGAGCATCGTGTGCCACTGGATATAATCCGCGATCTTGACGCCCTCTCCGCTGATCGTTCTGGCGTCGTCGATCCACCCGTCAGCCGCCTTCTCCGGCACGACCTTCTCGGCAGAAAGCCCGTTTGCATAGGTATACAGGTTATTGAGCATCTTTGTCTTGGTCTTGTCGTCCGCCTCGTTGTAGAGGTCAGACTTCAGCAGTGCCCCGATCGCTCCGGAGACGATCTTGCTCCACTCCTTCTTGTACGTCTGCTTCTGGCTGTAGTCGAGCTGTACCGTCACTTCCTCTCCGCTGTCGTTGTTGTACTTGACGGAGTTCGGCACGGCTGCCGGGAGCGCTCCGGTCCCTCCTGCAAGGTAGAGCCTTGTCAGTTCCTCCTTGTCCTCGTCGCTCATGTCATCGGTGCGGTTGTCGAGCAGCACGCCGATGTCCGCCTTGATGTCCAGCACGGACGACTTGGAGAGCGCGTTCCGGTCGACCTCGTCCCAGATGTTGTCGTACTCTGCCATGAGCTCCGGCGCGACCCATCTCGGCAGGACCTGCACATACTTTTCGACGTTTTTGAGCGGCAGGCCCATGACCGTGGATGCCTCCAGCGCCAGATCCTTCAGCGCACCGGGCGCAAGCTCCCATTTGCCGTTTTTGAGGATCTTCGCCGCGCTGATCGCGCTCTCGGCCGTGTCGGTCAGCAGCTGCAGTGCGTTGACGTCAGGCCCGTACCACGTCTCATCAAAGGCGATGGACTCCACAAGACCCACAAGCTCCTCACCGGCGATGGAGATGCCCGCGAGTCCCTCTACCATGCCGAGCCCCAGCTGCTTCATGACCTCGCCCCAGTTCAGGCCGTCCTCGTCCCACAGCTCATCTCTCCGCCGCAGCGCATTGATCATGACGCTGATGGAGGCGGACACAAACTGCGATGCGATCACAGCCGCGCCGGACCTTGCCAGCTGCTTCCGCGCTGCGATCATCGCTCTGCGGTTCTCAGCCGTCTTGTTCTGCAGGTAGGCCTCTCGCGCACTCTGGTACTTGCCTTGCCCCTCACGGAGCAGGTTGAAACTCTGGAAAGCGTCCGCGCGGAACATCGTCATAAATCGGCTGATGTTGTTCGGATTCGCTCGTGCTACGGCCGCACGCTCCAGAATGCTCGAGTTGGACTGCGTGTCCAGCACAACTTTGTTGAACAGCGTCGCGACCTTCGTCCAGTAGGCATCCGTCCCGCTGTTGATCTCCTCGGACGTGCCCGGCGTCAGGCCTGTTGTGCGGCTCACGTTTCGCTCACATGCCAGCATCAGGCGGCGCGTGATAAAGCTGTCCATCGCCTGCGCCCAGTTGTAGCCAAGCGGCAGCTTTGTCACAAGTGCCTCGTTCGTGGTCAGGTCGTGCAGTTCCTGCGTCGCGTTGCCCTGATTGCGGTACCAGTAGACGGAGCTGTACTGTCCGAGCGTGTCTGTGCTGACCTTGCCCTTCATGCCCCGCAGCAGGCCCGCTGCGAGATCGCCGGGGCTGAGATACGCCATGGCCGTTGCATAGCTGCCCCACTGCTTGAGCATCGAGCTCGGGTTGAAAGAGATCACCGCGCTCGCATACTGCCCGCGCAGCCATCCGAAGAACCCGGAGAACGCGTCCATGTCCTTCCCGCTGCGCTGGAGGTCTCCGACGAGCTTTTCGATGTAGTTGATGGAGCTTTTGCCCCACTTCCCGGCGATCACATTCCGCACGCTTTCTGCGCTCTGCGTGCGGATCGCGCCGCCGCCCTCCTTGCTGCGGTCGCGTCCGAGCAACTTGTCCGTCTGCGAAAGCCGCACCTTTCCGGCGTTCTCATAGTAGGTGCTGTTCATGATGGCGTTCAGGTCGCGGATCGGCAGTGCTAATCCGTAGTATTTGCTGACGGATTCCACGCTCCTCTGGAACGTCTGCGAGGCATCCTGCAGCAGCACGGGGTTCGCACCCTTCCCGGTACGCTGTTTCAAAAACCCGAGCCCGGTCAGCGAAATGTCGTTGCGCACCTGGTCATTGTCCTGCACGGTAAACGCGCGGTCGGACTCGATCGGGAAATAGTTCTTGACCATGGCCTTCTCATAGCCATCCATGACCATGGATACCTCGTTAATCGCATTCTTGGCCTGCCCGTCAAAATACTTGCTCAGGATCGCGGCAAATTGGATCTCCTGCGCCGTTGCCCCGCGCACGATGTCCCGCACGGCCTGCGGCGTCAGTGTCACAACGTCTCCGCGCGCATACGCCTCCGAGATGTTGCCCTTCTTGTAGAGCGCCCGGTTCGGCACGCGCATGCCGCCCTCGGCGATGTGCCGCAGGTTGTCCTCGTTTTTGCTGTGCATGATCAGGGAGACGCGCATCATCGGGGTCATGGTCAGCTCGCTGATCGCGCTCGCCGTTCCGTCCTTGATGACGGACGCGCCGCGCGGCGTGTCGACCGTGATCCACTGTGCGTCCTTCCCGGTCGCGCTCTCGACCCATTTCTTGTTGGCCTTGTCCGCGAGGAACCCGTTAAAGAGGCCCTGCGCTCGCATTTCGTACAGGCGGCGCTTCTCCTCGCCTCGCTCCAGCCCGTGCAGCAGCTCGGCTGTCGCGCCGTCTTCCTTCCAACCGCCGAGTTCGAGGAAGAAACGCTTCGCGTCGGTCTGCATCAGCACGAAATCTCTTGCCTTTCCTGCGTTGCTGCCCTTCGCGGCCTTCACTTCCTTGCGGACGTTCTCGGCCATTTCTGATACCGTTTCGCGGCGCACAGTCGCGAGCATCTGGTTCTGATTCCGGATCTGTGTGGCCACGGCCGTGATGTCCTGCGCAAGCTGCCGCACCTCGTCCATGTCATCCATTTCGGCGATGCGCTTTTTGCCCAGCCTTGCCAGCCGGTCCTCCACGTCCTTGTCGCGGATAAAATTCTCGCCCATGGCTTCCATTGCTTGCCGGTAGCTCAGTGCAAGCTCCTGCAGGTTTTCGATCCCGTCCGGCGTGATGCTCCTTGCCACAAGATCGATGTTCCCGATGACTTTCTGGATCGCGGCCCGCTGCTCCGCAGACGACTTGTTTGCCATGCGGCGCAGCTGCTTTGCGCTCTTGAGGAGCTTCTCTCTTGCGAGGCTCTCCATCTGCTGCTCCGTCCGGCTGCGCAGCCGGTTCTCAAAATACTGCTGCTGCGCCTGCAGGGACTTCGCCGACCGGGCCGCGAGCTTGACCTCGATGTTTGCCTTTTCACCAAACCGCTGCAGCTGGTCGTCCAGCACCTTCCCGAGCTCCTCGACCTTCTCGCGCATGCTCCAGCTGTAGTCGTCCGCATTCTGCCGGAGCATGTCGCCGATGGTCATCTGCTTCCCGTAGCCTTCCGACGCCAGATTCACGATGTCGCGCAGCTGCTGCTGCGGGCTGCGGGTCGTATCAAACATCTGGCCAAATTCCTTCTGCAGTTCGGCCGTCCAGCTCTGGATGCTGCGGTATCCGTCCTTGTAGGTAAAATAGATGCCGCTGTCATACGCGCTTTCCTTGATGTCGGCCCACTCCTCGCCGAACGCGGTCCGTACCTCGTCCGGCACCTGGATCCACTTTTCGCGCAGCCGCTGGCTGATCTCGCTTTCCCGGTTGTCGAGCATCTCCCGCTCCGTCCCCAGCTCGATCAGCGTATCGAGCATCTTGTTTCGCAGCTCGTTCGTGATGGGGCCTTTCTGCCCCTCCTGATAGGCCTGCTCCGCAAGCTCGCGAATCTGGATCGTCGCTTGGGTGCGGTTTGCCTCCGGGACGTTAAAGCTCTCGATCAGCGCGTTCGTCAGGTCTCTCGTGGCCTGACGGGGCTTCTCCTTCAGGATCGCCTCTTTGGCTGCCTGATCCTGCTGGCGCTTTTTCTCTTCGCGGGCGGCGGTCTTCTTCTCCTGCAGCTCGTTTTTGTAATCGAGGATCTCCTGCCGGAGGCCCGTGATGCGTTCCTCGCTCTGCTCGGCCATCTCGCTGGTGAGCGTCCCGCCCTGCTTCGCCTGCCGGAGCGCCGCACGCTCAATGTCAATCTGCTTCTGCAGCTTGTCGATCTGGCGCTGTAGCTTCGCTTCCGGCGTCTTCCGGGCCTCTGCACGTCGCTGCTTTTCGGCCTCTCGCTTTTCCGCTGCGCGCTTGTTCTGCTCGGCCTTGATCATCTGCAGCATATCGCCGAGGCGCTGGTTGCGGCTCTCCGCGTACTTCTGCACGCCCTCTGTCACAGCCTCGGCGGCCTCGTTGATGCGCAGGCCCTCCGACTCTGCCGTCATGGCCTGTTTGACCCGCTCGGTCTGCTTTTTCAGCGCTGCGTCGCTCATCTTGCTGATGGACTGTGCCAGCTCGCTCTTTCCCTTTTTCAGGTACTCCTGCAGCTCGGCGTCCGCCTGTGCCTTGAGTGCGTCGCTGCGCATCGCAGCCTCCGCCCCCTGCACCTGCCGGTTCATCTCTCCGAGGTCTTTCTGCGTGTCTTGCTTCTGGCTCTCCCCAGCATCCTGCTCCTCCTGCACGGAGAATTTCACGCCCGGCAGTTCGTTTGCAACGCGGATCCTGTCTGCGTCGTCCGTGTACCGGATCACGCGCAGGCCCGCGTCCTCTGCTCTTGCCATCAGACTCGCCGGAGCGCTTTCCGGGGCCAACAGCGCGACCGCCTCATCAAAGCTTACTACCCGCTGCGGCTTGGCCTCGAAGTACGAGGTAGGAATCTCCTTCGCCAGCTGAAACAGCTCCTGAACCCGCATTGCCGTCGCACGGTCAATGTCGTATTCTTCCGCTGCCATCCCCTCGCGGATGCTTTGCAGGCTGTCGCCGCCCTGTGCGGTCTTGATCAGCGCTTCCGTGATAAGCTGGCTCTCATCCTGATACCCATATGCTTTGTGCTTTGTCTCCTGCAGGATGCGCTCGACCACGTTGTCAAGGCTTTGCTGCAGCTTCATCACTTTCCCCTCGTAGGCCTCCTGCTCCAACGTCTGCAGCCGCCCCTCGTCGGCATGGATCTCGCTGATGCTCCGGTACTCCGGCGTCGCCGCTGCCAGCAGGCCACCGGCATCATACCACATGATGTTTGCGCCGCGTTCCTCCGCCTGTGCCATAGCCCGGACGAGGTTCTCCGCGTTCAGCTCCCAGTGGGTCTGGTCAAAACTCCTGCGGTCGCCTCGGCTTGTATAGCGATCCTCATTGTTGTAGATCCCGCCCTCGCCGATCACATCCTGCAGCCGCTTTTCTGCCCACGCCGCCACGTCCTGCACCGGCGCTTTTCGGTCAAGCTCGTCCTGCATGGCCATTTTGTCCGCTTCGCCGCTGTTCCGGCCTCCGTCCTGTACCATCTCCCACGCATGCCTGATAAAGTCCTCTGCCCGCATGCTGCTGTACATTTTGTTTTCTGCGTACTCACTGACGCGCTCCGCCTTGCGTTCCGGCCTCCGGTCGAGGATCCTTGCAAACCGCTCTGCATATTCCTCCCCGATCGCCTGCCGCACGCGCTGCAGCTCTGCCTGTGCCACGCTTTGCGCATCCCCCATGTCCATCTGCGCAATGATCCATGCAAGGTCCTGTGCGCCGACGTTGTCCGTATACCGCTGCAGCGCCGCATTCCCAATATTGTCGTACTCTCTGTCCTTGTAGACAGGACTGATATTCTCGCCTTTATCCGCAAGATAAGCCGCCTTGACCTCCGGATACTGCGCGATCTGCTCCGCGATTTCCCGGCTTGTCTTGGTCGTTTCCTCTTCGATCCCGGCCTTGCCGAGCGTACTGTCTCCACGGAAAATCCCGTCTGCTACCTGCCCCGACAGGTCCCGGATGCTGCGCTCGAATGCCCGCTTTGCATCCGCATCCACACGGTACTCCACGGTCGCGTTGGACGAGGTCGGCGTCCATGCGTCCGCGCCATATACGCGGTTCCGGCTGTCCGCCTCGGGGTCGATCGTCGACGCTGGGAACACGACGGAATAGTCTCCGTAGTTTGTATGCCCCTGCTCGGCCTGCACGATAGCGATGGACGGCGACGGAAACGCGCCGATCTCCAGCGCCTTCTCCAGCTTCTCCTGCGTCAGGTTGTGCTCCGCAATCAGGTTCCCAGCGCGCTCCACCGGCTCAGACAGCGAAAATCTCTGTTTTCCCCGCCCGTCCTGCCCATTCTGGTCGCCCGATACTGAGAAGCTTGTCTTCTTCTCTAAAGATTTTCTGAACGCTGCTGCGATATCGCTCTCGACCGGTCCGCTTCCAGAAACTTTTTTATCGTATTCCCCGGATTCCCACTTGACATCTGCGAGAAAGTTTTGTATATTGGTCTGGAAGTCAGAGCTTTGCATGGCCACCGGGGAATTGGACCCCGGCCTCCCAGCATTTAAGCTCTGGCTTCTTTTTTTGTCTAGGTATAGCAGCCTGCCGTCTATTTGTGCGTCCTGCACATCTTGCGCCGCACGCTCACGTTCATATGCGGTTATGACTTTATTTACCTTTAGTTTTTTCCCCTTCAGTCTACCTTGGGCCTCAATTTCCTCTACGACCACCGCGTTCCCGCCGTTGATCTCTTGGTCGGTTACGAGCACCAGTCGATTCAGCCGACTTCCTTTTTCTCCAGGTTTTGAAACGAATGCCGCAACAGGGTTTTCCGATTTTTCGAGGATTTCGAGCATCCCCTCTGCCCCGAGCCCGTGGTAATTTATGTTCTTGTCGTATCGGTTATCCACCTTTGCCTGCTCTGCAGTCACCATTGCGGCGTACGCTTTGCTCGCAGGCATTGTGACCTTTGCCGCGTCGACACCGATCTCCCGCGTCAAAAAGTCCGATGTTTCCCCGATATAGATTTCGTCAGCTCCTCGATACCTGTTTTCTGCTACGCGCCGAAGTTTGTCGAGCAGTCCATCTGCAATAGACAGTTTCCCGCTCTGCTCCTCCTGCGCATTCTGTGCCGTCTGGCCTCTGGCCCGGAGCGTCTCGATCTCCCCGCTGGCCTCCAGCGTCTTCTGCGCGGAGCGGATACGGCGCTGCCCTCGGCGGATGCCAGCGTAGGCATCCGCGAAAACTTCCTCCATGTACCGGATCGCAAGCTCATTTTCCTGCTCCTCCGTCATGTCCTCGGTAAACTCGCCGTAAATGCCGTCGTATGCTTCTGCATAGTCGATCGCCATGCGCAGCATTTCCTCGCGGCCATACTCCTGCATGAGCCGGTCGGCAAGGCGCTGCAGCAGCCCCGGCTGCGCCTCCACCGCGTCGTGGAAATCCTCGTGGCGGTAAATTCGCTCCATGTCCCGGCGGCCGTCTACCTGCAGGAAGATCTGCGTCCTGCCGTTGTCGCCGGTCTGGCGAACACCTTCCACGCGCACGGTCCGGCCTCCGGACTCGACTGTGAGCGCGCCGGAGACGAACGTGACATCCTGCCCCTTTGCAGCCGCTTCCGTGACGATGCGGTTCATTTTTTCGACGATCGCAGCGTCTGCCGCCTGCGTCGTGTCGATCTCGGCCGGGATGACGACGTGGATGTTTTTCTCGGCCGTGCCGCCCTTTACTCCGATTTCCCTTGCGCTGACAGCCTCTCGACCGCCGCTAAGATCCGCTCGGCCGTTTTGCGTCTGCGTTCCTGTGCCTCCGGCGACTGGTCCTCCTGTGCTTTCTGCCACTGCTCCAGTTTGCTCTCCGGCACCCAGACCTGCATTCCGTTCCGTGCCGTCATTAAGAATTTCCGTTCTGCCATTGTTGTCGATCCTTTCTGTGGTGTTTTGAGTGGCCTGCTGTGCAGCGCTCGCCTCCGGCGCAGAGCGCACGATCTCCTGCAGCTGGAACTGTCGGTTTATGTAGCTGCCGGGATCCGTCGCGGTCCCCTCGCGCACTTCCTCCTCGAGCTGCTGCAGCACACGCTGCGCCTGCTGCCCCAGCTCATAGCTGCTGTTCTCGCCGCGGTTCCATTCGGCGATCAGCCGGTCGGCTTCCTGCTCTGCTGCGGTCATGGCGGTCTCGATATTGTCGTTCTCCGTCTGCACCGTTTCGGCCCGCTGCGTCTGGCTCTGTTCCTGCTGCGCCGTGCTATTCTGCTCGGCCTGCCACTCTTTCAGGCTGATTTTATCGCCGTTCTCCGCGGACGTCAAGACCTCATCGACCGTCAGCTTGCCTTTCGCGATCCGGTCCATGGTCTTTTCATCCACGCCGAGGGCGCGGATGCCCTCTCGGAACTCCTTGTAGCTCATCGGGTCTCCGGCCTGCAGGCGGCTCTCCAGCACGTCCGCAAACTCCGCAACGTCCGTCCCTTCGGCAAACACATTCTTCGCGGCGGACACCCATTCCAGCTGCGCTTCAAACGGGGTGAATGCGATGTTCTGCTTCGCCTCGACGAAGGAATTGCGGCTCTCCATCACGCCCGTTGTGATGAGCGTGGAGAGCGTCGTTTCGATGAATTCGTCCCAGCCCGGCATTTCCGCCTCTTTGCCTGTGACGTAATTGATAAATAGCGGCTCCAGATAGTTCTGCGTGTTTTCCTCGATGATCTCGTCGATCGAGCCGCCGATCAGGCTTCCCGCAAAGCGGAAGGCCACGCGCGCATAGCCTCGGCCCAGCCCGGAGATCGCCTCCTGCACGAAGTCGCCGATGCCGCTGCCCATGCTGAATTGGCTGATACCACCGATGAGATATTCCAGCCCTGCCTCGCTCGCGCCGACGAGCGTCGAATAGGTCGACGCCTGCGCCTTGGTCATGCCCTGCTGCATGGCCTCGGTGTAGGCGTTGCCTTTTGCCCCGGCAAACATGCTGGCCACGCCGGCAGCCTTGCCCGCCGCCTGCGCCGCCTCCGCGCTCAGGCCGACTGCGCCGCCGATGCCCTGCGTTGCCGCAGAGATCGCGACCATCGGCAGCATGTTGCCGATGCTGTTTGCCGCGCTGTAGAGGATCCTCTCCCCGTGGCTCGCGCTGGCGTTGATGATGTTTTCGGCGTAGTCCTCACCATAGAGCGGCAGCTGCTCGTCTGTGAACAATTGTTCTATGCCTCGTCCAAATCGCCGCACGCCCTGGCTGAGCGAGAACATCGTCCGCTCGAACGTGTTGTCGAGCCCGGCCGCCTTTTCCGTGCCGCGCCGCAGCTCCAGCGTGTCGGACAGCATGTCGTAATACTGCTCCGCCGCCTTCTCTCCCTGCGTGTTGTAGAGGTAGGTAAAGATCTTTACCTCCTCGTCCGTCATAAACGTTTCCGAGCCGCGGGTCTCGAAATACGGCGAATGGTTGATTCCCCCGTAGATGGCCGTCGCGCGGCTCATTTGCGGTCGGTTCTCCTCGTTGCCGAGCTCCAGCACCTTCGGGTCTGCCTCCGACTTCTGCGCGAAATCCGGCTTTCTGGCGATGTCGGCCTCTGTCTTTTGGACTTGATACACCTTGGCATATCCCAGCTCCCGCGCAAGCTCGAGCGCCTTGCTGCTCTCCTCCTGCGCGAGCTTGTCCCACTGGTCGGCGGAGCGCGTCAGAGAGGAGCCGAATCTTGTCTCATCCTCGCGATCCTTCCCGATCGCGGCGGTGCTGCTGGCCTCCCGCTGCGCGTCGCCGGTCTCCCGCAGGTGCAGGGCCTTCTGGCGGTATTCCTCCGCGCGCTCCCGCGTTGTGTCATACTCCCGCTGCACCTTGTCGACGCTGCGGCCGCCCAGAAACTTCGCCTGATACCGCGCAGCTTCCGCCATCGCCAGTGGTGCCGTGGTGTTGACCGCCACATGCCGCGCCGCTTTCTTGTGTGCCTTCTGGTACTCGGCGCGGGTGTTCGCCACGGCCACGCCCAGCGTTTTGGCGTTCCGCACGGTGTACATGCCCTGCTCGGCGATCTGCTGCACTTTGGACTCTTTGCGCGCCGCAAGCCATTCGGCCATCGCGTCACGCCCCTCCTCCTGCCGTACCGGTGTGGAGGATTTCGCCGTTTTCCCTGCCTTTACGCCCGGCAGCTCCGTTACTGTTTTCTTTGCCTGCTCTAAAATCTGGTCAACTTTGATCTGCGCCTGACGCACGGCCCCGTGCTCCGGTGTCGCGCGCTGCGCAGCTTTCTCTGCATTCCGCTTCGCCAGCCATTCGGCCATTGCGTCCCTTGGCATAGGCTCCTCCTCAATTCACGCCCCAAAGTGAGGCGAGATAGTTTTTCTCCGCCAGCGTCAAATGCCCGGCGTTATAGTCCTGCGTGATCCGGTTAAAGATCGACTCCATCGCCGCGTATTGGTCTTCTGCGCTGCGCGGATATCTCGACGAGCTGACAATGTCCCGGTAATACTGCTTCCCCAGCGCGCTGAGCTGGCTCTTGTCTGTGATCGTCGGCGTATTCCCATCAGATCCTCCCGTTGTCCCGGTATCGCTCCCGCTGGCCGTCCCGCTCCCGCTTCCGGAACTGTACGAGCCTCCGCCGGAGCTTCCGCCGGAGCCGCCGCTGTACCCGCTGTTCTGCGCCTGCACGCCCGCGAGGATGCGCTGCGCGTCCTCGCCGCTGATCCCGGCCTGCGTCAGCATCTCCGCGCTCGGCATCTGCCCCAGCTGCAGCATCGTCATGGCGAGGTTGTAGGCGTTCTGGCGCTGCTGCTCGTTCTGGGTGTACTTGTCCAGTTCCTGCTGGTATCTCCACTGCTCTCTCTGCCAGTCGGCATCCTGCTGCGCCTGCATCTTCTGCCAGTTCTGGTAGCTCTGGTCTGTTGTCGGCGTACCCACGCCCACGCCCAGCACGCTCGATACCTGATCGTCCGCATAGCCGAGCTGCTGCCAGCGGTTGAGCGCCTCGTTGATGCGCAGGCTGTAGTCGCTCTGCGCGGCGCTGCCCGCATTCATCAGGGCCGAGAGGTAATTGTACTGGTCCTGTCGGGCCGTCTGCTGCTCGTTGTACCAGCGGTTGTAGGCCTGCTGCTCCAGCTCGGGGACCTTATCTGCCAGCTGCGCCTTGTAGTTGTCGGCCGCCTGACTGGCCGCCGCAATGGCCTGCGTGGAGGCAAGGCCGCCCGTCTGCTTGGCATAGGCTCCCAGCGTGTCGCGCATCGTCCGGTCTCCCTCGCGCAGGTAAGTCTTGCTGTATTCCTGCATGGCCGTGTCGTTCTCGGGGTCCCACTTGTAGGCCCCTCCACTGCTCTCCTGCAGGCGCTTGATCGCGGCGTCCAGCTCCTCCTGATAGGGGTTTTTCCAGCCGGTGTTTGCCCCGGCTCCCTGCAAGTAATTGGCGTACTGGTTGGTCTGCGCCCACTGGTTCAGGCCCTCGCCAGCGATCTTCTCGTTTCTCATCTGCTCGTAGATCGCGGCCTGTGCATAGTTGCCCTTCGAGGCCGCGTCATCCATCAGCTTTTTATAGTCCGTGTCCTTGTTGTATCCGTACTGCATGGTCCCTCCTTACTGCATGCCCTGCGGCATGCCCATCTGCTGCTGCATGGCCTGCTGCGACTGCATGGCCATGGCCTGTGCCTGCTGCTGCGCAGCCTGCTCCTCGAGCAGCTTCTTGATCGTTCCCGCGCCGGGGTAATTCTGCATCTCCATCTGCGACCAATAGCGGATCAGCGTCTGCGGCTCGCTCGGGTTGCCGTAGGCTCCGCTCTGCAGGTGCTGCGTGATCTCCTGCCACATGGCCTCGCGGTTCGCCGCCAGCCCGGATGCGTTGTCGCAGGAAAATCTAAACTGATCGTTCCAGTAAAGCTCCCCCGCCTCGTCGCACTCCAGAAATGCCCACGAGTTCCACTCGGTGTCCATCTCATTCTTGCCGTGCATCTTTCGCTTTTCCTCGCAGTAGGCGAGCTTGTTGCGGAAAAGCCGCTCGAAGATCTCGGCCCATGCAGCCTTCTTCATGATCTTCTTGCTCTCGATGCGCCCTGCCGCCTGCGCGGCGGAAAACTCCTTGGCCTTGCCGGACGTCGCCGTCGTGTCCGTCCTGCCCTGGAACGAGTCCGTGATTCCGAGGATTCGGCGGCTCTCCTCATAGACGTGATTGAGGTACGCATACGGCCACTCAAGGTCTCCGATAAAATCAAACTGCTTGACCTGTGCCAGATCGGACTGCGGCATGTACCACAGCTCCTGATCCTGCCCGTCCATGCGCAGGCCGGGGTTGTCCGGCATTGCGATCTTCGTGCCCCACTTGGAGATTCGTGTGATCATCTTGCGGCTCAGGTGGTTTACCGTGTTCTGCTGATCCTTGATCTTGTCGCAGTCGCTCTCGCCCAAAAACGTGCCCCATGCGGTCACGTTCCGCTGCAGCACGACGGGGTAGATGTTCGGCCGGTAGTACGGCACCCAGTATTCCGTTTCGGCCCGCTGCGTCTGCGTGTTGTACGGAGGCATCGTCTCAGGCCTCAGAATCGTCTCTGTGCCGTTTTCTGCATCTGGCGTCAAACTACCCGCTGCGCCCACGTCTGCCCCGCCCGGCGCAAAGCCCGGCTCTGCCGCTGCCGGTTCCGGCGCTGCCAGCCCCTGCAGGCGGTTCAGCACGTCCTCTCTGACCCCCTTTTCGCGCAGGTCGGCAATGGTCATCCAGCGGCCTTCCTCGTCCGTTTCCTCCCAGCTGCGCGCGCCGCAGTAGGCGCAGGCGTCCTTTCTTCGTCGCTCCGGCGGCAGACCCTGTGGGTACTCCCCGTTCTTCGTCGGGCCGACCATCTTCCAGTTCGCGCTGTCCGCCTCGGTCTGCCCGCACTTTTTGCAGCGGCGCAGGCGGCGGCTCTGGCAGTCCTCCAGCTCCTCGCAGACTGTGTCGCCCACCCAGACGATGCGGCCGACGCCGCCGTGCTCGTTGCGGTAGTATGCCGTCTCCAGCGTGACGAGGTCCTCTGCCGTGCTGGCCTCCTCGCCGCGCAGGCTGGCGTCCTCCTCGGTCTCGTCCGATACGTCCACGCCATACCGGCGCTTGACGTAGCCCTTGGTCTGCGGCATACGGAGAAACATGTAGTCCATGTCCTCCGGCTCCTCCACGCCGTCCTGCGGGATGTAACGCTTGGGATGCATCACCGTGATGCTGTTCTCGCCGACCGTCGTGTGCGTCCGCTGTGCGCTGTCCCACTCCACGAGATACAGCACGCCGCCCTGCACCTTGCACGTGCGCTCGGCGCGGTCGTTGATCCGCTCCGTCGGCAGGCGGTCCAGCTCATCCAGGAGCATGG
>ERZ808252.928-NODE-928-length-24523-cov-35.106956_pt1 | contig 24523 bp, 18 predicted proteins | sample MGYA00521242_ERZ808252 | MGnify/ENA primary metagenome ERZ808252 (study PRJEB31516, sample SAMN03275581) | gut metagenome | biome: mammalia-associated habitat; material: feces | host: Papio cynocephalus | place: Kenya | collected 2012-08-07 ...
TCGTGTAGGCGCGCGGGCCGCAGGGGACTGCGGCCCCTACCATGGGGTGGGTTGGGCCCCACCGTCGTGTAGGCGCGCGGGATTTTCGCACGCAGAGATACGCGGAGAACGCAGAGTGGGGAGCCTAACGGTTTCAACCGTGCAGAAAATGTAGATAATGTAGAAAAAGGGGCGCGGATTTCGCACGCGGAGATACGCGGAGAACGCAGAGGATACACCTCTCTGCGCTCTCTGCGTGAGATATTTCCTGCCCCCTCCACGGTGCGTTCGTGCGCATGCGCGGCTCTTCTCCTGACGGGCGGAATATGGTATAATAGGCGGCATGAAAATTTTGACGGGCATCCAGCCTTCGGGCAAGCTCCATTGGGGCAACTACTTCGGCGCGATGAAGTCCATGGTCGACCTCCAGAACAAGGGCGACCACCAGATGTTCATGTTCATCGCCAATTTCCATGCGATGACGACGGTGCGCGACGGCGCGGCGCTTCGCGCGAGCACGCGCGACGTGGCGCTCGACTATCTGGCGTGCGGGGTGGATCCGGCGAAGACGATCCTCTACCGCCAAAGCGACGTGCCCGAAGTGCAGGAACTGGCCTGGTACCTGTCGTGCCTGTGCCCGATGGGGCTTCTGGAGCGGTGCCACAGCTACAAGGACAAGCTTGCGCACGGTCTGGACGCGACGCACGGCCTTTTCGCCTACCCGGTCCTCATGGCGGCGGACATCCTCATCATGAACGCCGACCTCGTCCCCGTCGGCAAGGACCAGAAGCAGCACTTGGAAGTGACGCGCGACCTGGCGCAGAAGTTCAACAACGCCTATGGCGAGATCTTCCACCTGCCCGAGGGGTACATTCCGGACACCGTCGCGACGATTCCCGGGCTGGACGGCCAGAAGATGTCCAAGTCCTACCACAACACGATCGAACTTTTCGAGGATGCGAAGTCCATCAAGAAGAAAGTGATGTCCATCGTGACGGACTCGAAGGGGCTCGAGGAGCCGAAAACGCCGGAAGGCAACGCCATCTACGAACTCTACAAGCTCTTTGCCACGAAGGAAGAGGCGGACGAAATGGCGGCGAACTTCCGCAAGGGCGGCTACGGCTACGGACACGCCAAGAAGGCGCTTCTGGAGGCGTACCACCGCCTGTTCGACCCCTACCGCGCGAAACGCGAGGAGTTGGCGCGCGATCCGGCGACGGTCGAGGACATTCTGCGTGAAGGCGCGAAGAAGGCGCATGCGGCGAGCGGTCCGATAATGGAAAAGGTCCGCCACGCCGTCGGGCTGTGAACGGACTGCCGCGGCTGATCCTGGCGCCCCTGCGGGGGGTGACGGTGCGGGCGTTCCGCGAGACGTTCGCCGCACCCCTGCGGGAAGCCGGCTTCGAAGAGGCGATCACGCCCTTTATCGCGGCGAATGCGGGCTACGACCCGTTGCGCGACGCCGAATTGCGGGGCGGGCGGGAGCGGGCGGGGCTCGCGCTGACGCCCCAGTTCATCGGCAAGGACCCGGGAGCCCTGCGCGCGGCGCTTCTGCGCATAAAGTCCGCCGGATACGAAACGGCGGATCTCAACTGCGGGTGCCCATATCCGATGGTGCGGAACAAGGGGCGCGGCAGCGGGCTTTTGCGCACGCCGGAGGTTCTGCGGCGGATGCTGGAGGCGGGGTGCGAAGCGATGGGTCCGGGCCGATTTTCGGTGAAGACGCGCCTGGGGGTGGAGCGTGCGGACGAATTGCTCGCGCTGATGCCGGTTTTCAACGAATTTCCCCTGCGTTTTCTGACGGTGCACGCCCGCACGGCGCGGCAGATGTACGAGGGCGCCTGCGATTGGGCGGCGTTCGAGGCGGTCCGAAAGGTCGCGAAGATGCCGGTCGTCCGCAACGGGGACGTCGCCGGGGCGGTCCCGGGGGAGCCGGTCATGGTCGGGCGGGCGTTCGTCCGCGCGCTGGGGGAGCGGCCCGACATCGGCGGGTTTCTGGACGCCTATGTGGAGAATTCCCGACGGGAACTTTCGGGCGACCACGCCGTCATCGGACGCGTCAAGGAGCTGCTGGCCTACTGGAAGGATTTGCCGCGCTGGCGCCGCCTGTGGCACGTCGCCAAGCTCGTCCGCACCTGCGCCGAAATCCGCGTGTGGGGGAGCGGGAATTATGGTATAATAGAGGCATAGGATTGAAAATCAGCCAAGGAGAACAGAATGAATAGAAAAGAAGTTGTATCCGCCCTCGCCTTGGGCGCCAGTCTGACCGCCGCGTGGGCCGACCCGTTCGGTGCGCCGCCGGACGCGAAACACGCCTGGGGCGTGCATGACGACAACCGTCCGCCGGTGAAGAAGATCACCGCGCTCCCGGGCCAGGTTCCGTCCGACGCGAAGGTTCTTTTCGACGGCACGCCCGCGTCCATCGCGGCGAACTGGTGCGATTCGGCGGGCCAGCCGACGAAGTGGATTGTGGACGAAGCGGGCGATTTGATTTCCGTCCGCGGCGCGGGCTATATCTTCACGAAGGACAAGTTCTCGGACTTCCAGCTCCATGTCGAATGGGCGGCGCCGAAGAAGGTGAAGGGTTTCGGACAGGGTCGCGGCAATTCGGGCGTCTTCCTGATGGGCAACTACGAGATCCAGGTCCTGGATTCGTACGAGACGGACGCCGACGCGCCGGGCGGGAACAAGAACCCGAACTACTCGGACGGACAGGCGGGCGCGGTGTACGGACAGAATCCGCCGCTCGTCAACCCGTGCCGCGCGCCGGGCGAATTCAACACCTACGACATCATCTTCCACGCGCCGATCGAAGACGCGCAGGGGAACGTGACGCGTCCGGCGACGGTGACCGTGCTCTTCAACGGCGTGGTCGTGCAGGATCACTGGCTTTTCGACGGTCCCACCGGCTGGCGCGGACGCTCTTCCTACGCCCGCAAGAGCGGGGATACGGGCCTCGCGCGCACGGCCAAGATGCCGATCGCGTTCCAGGACCACGGCAACCCCGTCCATTACCGCAACATCTGGCTGCGCGAACTGCCGCGTCCGGAAGACAACGTGACGCACGGCACGTACTACGCCAAGGAGGCGGACGTGGCGGCTTTGCGCGAGAAGACGGCCGAGAAGCTCGACGCGGCGTTTGACGCGGCCTGGGGACAGGCGCCCGTCGCGCGCCAGTACATCGAGGCGCTGCGCGTCGTCTCCTACGCCGCCAATCCGGAGCGCCTGGCGCGCGCCGCCAAGCTGGAGAAGGCGTATTTGAAGCAACTCGAACCGCTCACGAAGAAAAGCGAAATGGACGCGCTCGGCTTGTGGTCGCGCGAAGTTGAGATGTATTTGGACGAACTGGTCCAGGCCGGGACGATCCCGGCGGACAACGCCGTTCTCGCCAAAGTCCGCTCCCTGAAGTAAGGAACTTGGACGAGGCGCGCCCGACGCCGCGGCGGATCATCCCTTGAGGACGTCCCACGCGGCATTGAGGCGCGCCATCGTTTTTGTGGCGCGCGCCACGGTCTCGGCGTCCGCCCCGGCGGCGCGGAGGGCGTCCGGGTGGTATTGGCGGGCGAGGGCACGGTAGGCGGCGTGGGCCTGCTCGCGCGTGGCCGTGGGGGGCAGCCCGAGCGTGCGCAGGGCCTTCGTCCGCGGCGTTTCGGCAAAGCGCCGCGGCTGCGGACGCGCCGAAGCGGAGGCGTCCGCCCGGGGCGCGGCGAATTTGCCGGCGACGAGCCCGCCCAGCCAGGCGCCCAGCCACGCGTAGAAGAAGACGTTCCAGAGGGAGCCTCCGCGAAAGCCGATGATCGCGCCGACGAGCGCGCCGATGAACTTTGCTTTTTGCATATTCAAAGTATACCATATTATTGCGCCGAAAAAAATGGTATACTTGTAGCAATGAAGAAATCTCTTTTGGTTTTCGGCTTGCTGGCCTTCTTTTCGGCTTTCGCCGCGCCCGCCCCCAAAGTGGCGGTCGTCGCGCAGGAGCCCGGCTACTATACGGCGCTTTCGAAGCACATCGTCCGCTGGCTGGGCGGACAGAAAATCGCCGCCGCGCTGGCGACGCCCGCCACGCTCGGGAAGTCCCTGGCGAACGCCAAGCTCGCCTTTCTCGTCGGGTGCGACGACCCCGGCGAAAGTGAAATGCGCACGCTCGCGGACTACTGCCGGCGGGGCGGCAAGCTCGTCGTCTTCTATTCCGCTTCCCCGAAACTGGCCGCGCTGATGGGCGTGAAGGTTCTCGGGTACAAGGCGGCGGACTATCCCGGACAGTGGAGCCGCATGGACTTCCGGGTGACGTTCCCCGAAGGGACGCCGGCGGCGATCCGGCAGACGTCCACCGTCCTGAAGCGCGCCGTGCCGCTGAAGGGGAAAGGGCGGATCATGGCGACGTGGTCCGACCGGACGGGGCGCAACACGGGCGACGCGGCCTGGATCTCGACGGCGCACGGCTATTGGATGACGCACATCCTGACGGCGGACGGCGACGAGGACCTCAAGGCGCGCTTTCTGGGGGCGCTCACGGGGGCGGTCGCGCCGGAACTCTGGTCCTACGCGGCGTACAAGGCGCGCCAGGCGAAGGAAGTCGCCGAGACGCGGCGTCTGGCTCTCGCCCAAAAGCCCCGGGCCGGCGAAATACACGCCGTGTGGGACCATTCGGGCTGCGGACTCTATCCGGGCGACTGGCCGCGCACGATCCGCCTCTTGAAGGAGTCGCACGTGACGGATCTCTTCGTCAACGTGGGCGGCGCCGGCTTCGCCCACTACGCCTCGGACGTCCTGCCGCGCTCGAAGACGTTCGACCAGGAAGGCGACCAGCTCAAGGCCTGCCTCGCCGCGGCGAAGGGTTCGGGCATCCGCGTGCACGCCTGGCTCCTGTGCTTCAACGCGACGCGCGCGACGCCTGCCCGGCTCGAGATTTTCCGCAAAAAAGGCTGGCGGCTCAAGACGGCGGACGGCAAGCTTTCGGAGTATCTCGACCCGTCCAACGAGGAGGTGCGCAAGTATCTGCTGCGGGCGATAAGCGAGATCCGGGGACGCTACGCCGTGCAGGGCATCCACCTCGATTTCGTGCGGTGGTACGAGCGCAGCGCGCGTCCGGCGAACGCGGCGCTGTACGTTTCGAAGTTCGTGGCGGAAGCGCGGCTCATGGTGCGGCGTCCGGTCTGGCTGACGACGGCGGTCCTGGGGAAGTATCCTTCCTGCGTGGCGGCGGTGGGGCAGGATTGGGACGCGTGGCTTCGGGCGAATCTGGTGGATTACGCCGTGCCGATGGACTATGCCGAGTCCACGTCGCAGTTCGTCTCGTATCTGCGCCAGCACGCCGCCAACAGGAGCCACGCCCGCAAGATACTCGTGGGCATCGGCGTGACGGCGAACGAATCGCGTCTTTCGGCGCGGCAGGTCATCGAGCAGTTGTCGCTCGTGCGGCGGTACGGACTCCCCGGCGCGGCGCTTTTCGATCTGGACACGACGCTCGAGAAGAACATCCTGCCGTACCTGAAGATGGGGATCTGGTGACATGAAAACACGCAACGAAACCGCGCGCCGGGACGCGCCGCTGACGCACAAACCCGTGGAACTCGCCATCGTGGGCGGGGGCGCGGCGGGACTTTTCGCCGCATCCGTAGCCGCCGCGCGGCGCGTGCCTTGCATTCTGATCGAGCGCAAGGCGCGCCCGGGCTCGAAAGTGCTCATGACCGCCAACGGACGGTGCAACTTCACGAAGGACATCTCGGCGGAACGCTTCCTGGCGGACGTCGGACCGTGCGCGCCTTTCGTGGCGCGCGCCATCCGGGAATGTCCGCCGCGGCGGATCATCGCCGGGTTCGAGTCCCTGCGCGTGCCGGTGCGCCGCATGGCCGACGGACGCGTCTTCCCGGCGGACGGCAAGGCGACGACCATCGTCCACGCCTTCGGGGACCTTCTGCGCGACGAGGGGGTGCCGCTCCTGACGAACTGCCCCGTGACGGGTCTCCAGCCGGTCAAGAATGGCTTCATCGTCGCCACGCCCAATTTCACGCTTTGGGCGAAAAACGTGCTTTTGGCGACGGGCGGGCTGAGCTACCCCAAGCTGGGCAGCGTCGGGGACGGACAGAACTTCGCGCGTGCGCTGGGGCACGCCATCGTCCCGTGCCGTCCGGGTCTGATCGGACTCGAGACGGACGATCCCCGCATCGTCCGCCGCGCCGGGCGCCGCTACGAGGAGGGACGCGCCCGGGTCTGTTCGAAGGAGGGCAAGCTCCTGTACGAGTACCGCGGCGAGGTGGACTGCGAGAGTTTCGGACTCTCCGGCGCGGCCGTCTACAATGCGGAACGCTTCATCGTCCATGAGAACCTGCGGGATTATACGCTGGAAGTGTGGTTCGAACACGAGCGGCTGACGTTCGCGAATCTCAAGCCGCGTCCGCTCAAGGAGGCTATCGTCACGATCGGCGGCGTCGATCTGGCGGACGTCAATCCCGATACGATGGAGTCGCGCCGCGTCCCGGGACTGTATTTCGCCGGAGAGGTCCTGGATATCGACGGACCGACGGGCGGCTACAATCTGACGCTCGCGTTCGCGACGGCACGCCGCGCGGTGGAAAGCGTCCGTGCGCAATTGGACGCGAGAAGTGCCGGCGGGCGGCCGACGGCCCCGCACGAAACGCCGCGGACTCCGCCCGACAACCGTTAAAAACCAAAAGAAGCCATCTTCATGCGCCGCGCGTTTCATTCCCGGCGGCGCAGGTCTCGTTTGTCTGAGGCTTCGGACTCCTTTGTCTGTGACTTCCTGATGGTCGGTCATTGATTTGTTCTGTCCCGTCGACCGGCTCGAAGAGAGACCCGCTCCCGCCGAGAAAGTTCCGCCAGACACGTAGGTTGCAAAACACCCGGTACTTCGAACTGAAACACTCCGTCATTTGCTCCTAATCACCGGGAGTGTTGCCTATAAACACCCGGTGTTTTACCTTAATTCACCCGGTGTTTTATGTCAAAACACCAGGTGATTCATATCAAAACACCCGGTGTTTGCGTATTCCGCTTGCTTCCAAAGGCCAATTATGGTAGAATACGAGGTGGACGAACCGTCCGGCCTGCGGGTCGAAAGCCGGACGGGGACGCGATGAAAGTCAAAGAACGGCCCGGCGAAGGGAGATTGCAATGGCTAGAAAATATCTGACATTCGATACGGTTCCGTGCCGCGGGGCGGCCGACGGCGGGTACAGGCTGCAGTTGCGCCAGCCGCCCATGCTGGCGGAGCGCGCGGCATACAGGGAGGCCGTCCAGAGTCTTTCGCTCAATCTGAGCGAGGATACGGTCGCATTTCTTGTGGAGGCGGTCCTGCGGTCGTTTGCGAAGAAAGTATCGCAGGACGGGGTGCCGCGGCACATTGGCAATCTGCTCAAGTTTGCGCCCGTCCTGCGCGGCACGGTGCCGGGCGTGAGCAGTCCGTACGATCCCCGGACGGCGAAGACGGGCGTCGCGGTGACGGCGCTCAAGGGGCTTTCCATGGGGCTGGACGAGGAGAATCTCGCGTTCGTGAACAGCCGTCCCGAGAAGCGCATAACGGTGGCGCACTTCCGGTCGCAGCCGTCGACGCCGGGCAGTGACGGCGTGATATGCCGCGGCCTGCCTATCGCGGCGTACGGCACGAACCTCGTCTTCCGCGCGGAGCTGGGGGACCATGCGGAGGTTTCGTGGTGCGGGGAGGACGGCGGCGTCCGGACGGCCGCGCTCGTCTCGCCGGTGTCGGACTACTTGAAGCTGGATTTCGACTGGCCGGAAGCGCTGCAGGACGTGCCGTCCGGAACGAAACTGACGTTCACGCTGACGTTGCGCGGCGGCGTGGAAAACGCGGCGCCGCGGCAAAAGCGCATCGTCTGCATTCTCAAGGACGCGTGAAGCCGCCGGTTGGCGGGACGACGAGGACGGCGTCTCTTCCACGGCCCAGTTCGGGAAGATCGGGGCGGCTGGCTATATCCTCACAGGCTATTTCGGCGACATTCACCCGGCGTTCGGCTCTTCCGGGCGAATCGCCTGCCCTGCTCCGTCGCGCTTGCGCACACGACATTCGCGTGCCGTCCGTCTAGGCGTTTTATGCCTGCCCCCCCCTGTCCTCTGCCGGTCACGGTATTGGACAAACGGGTTTACACCTTGATGTGTCATGATGAAAATCAGCTACATTGTTAGGGTAGATTGAGCGGTTGTCCAGATCGGCATGATGGCATTGCTATCTTTATGCGTTTCTGCTATAATCGAGTCTATGGAAATTGAAAATACCAATCAAAAAGATGTCTATGCACACAGTCGCGAAGATGCGAGCCGTGAATCGTGGCAGTCGCTTGCGGATCATGCCATGAAGGTCGCGCGCTTGGCGTCTTCTTTTGCGGATCCTTTCAAGAGCGGGAAGTGGACGGAACTTTTGGGCAGAATCCATGACTGGGGAAAAGCGCGGCGTTCTTTTCAATCCTACCTCGCGCACGCCAATGGTTTGACGGATGTGGACTATGACGCTTCGGACCATTCGCATTCGGGGGCGGGAGCGAGTTGGGCCGTCCAGAAGTTTGGTCCTCCGGGACGCATACTTGCTTATTGCGTGGCGGGCCATCATGCTGGTCTTCCGGACTGGATTGGCGGCGCAACTCCCAATGGTGCGCTGGCCGTGCGCCTTGAGACGGAAAAGGGCGTCTTGGAAGAACGAAGCGTGCAAGAGTGGATTTCCGCGCACGGAAAGGATTGTGTCCTGCCAGGTCCGCCATTCCGGTTCCCACCGAACGGGATAGGTCTTTCGTTGTGGATTCGAATGCTTTATTCGTGCCTTGTCGATGCGGATTTTCTTGACACCGAGGCTTTTATGGATGCCAAACGAGGCGAACAACGCGGAATCTATCCGCAACTCGGCGAATTGGAGAAAGCGTTTTTTGCAAAGTTGGACTCCAAACAGGCGGAGGCGCCGGATACGGAGGTGAATCGCATTCGGGCGGAAATCCGTGCGGCCTGCGAACATGTTGCGGAGGAGACGCCCGGTCTTTTCTCGCTAACCGTGCCAACGGGGGGCGGCAAGACGCTGTCGGCCATGGCGTTCGCCTTTCGCCATGCGCGGAAGTTCGGCAAAAAGCGCATTATCTATGTCATACCCTATACATCCATCATCGAGCAGACGGCGGACACGTTGCGGCGCTTTCTTGGCACGGAAAACGTTCTGGAGCACCATTCCAACTTCGATCCGGCGAAAGAAACCCAGCAGTCGCGCCTCGCGTCTGAGAATTGGGATGCACCGGTCATCGTGACGACGACGGTCCAGTTCTTCGAGTCCCTCTACGCCTGCAAGTCGAGCCGGTGCCGCAAGCTGCACAACATCGCCGAGAGCGTCGTCATACTGGACGAGGTGCAACTGTTGCCGACGAAACTCCTGAAACCCTGCACCGCGGCGATTGGCGCACTGGCGGCGCACTACGGCACGACGTTTGTGCTCTCGACGGCGACGCAGCCGAGCCTGCCGGGATTGGAAGGCATCCGGGAAATCATTCCGCCTTCGTTCGATCTCTATGCGCGGCTGAAGCGTACGGAATACGAATGGCCGCGCGATCGCACCGTACGGAAGACGTGGGAGCAGGTGGCGGCGGAATTGGCGGGGTACGACCAAGTCCTGTGCGTCGTGAATACGCGCAAGGACTGCCGCGAACTGTACAATTTCATGCCGGCGGGGACGGTGCATCTTTCGGCGAGCATGTGCGGTGAGCACCGCTCGCGCGTCATTTCATCCATCAAGAAGAAGTTGGCGCGCGGCGAACCCGTCCGCGTCGTCAGTACGCAGCTGGTCGAGGCGGGGGTTGATATTGATTTCCCGGTCGTCTACAGGGCGTTTGCGGGACTTGCTTCCATCGCCCAGTCGGCGGGGCGATGCAATCGAGAGGGTAAGCTCGCCGCGCCGGGGCGCGTCGTTGTCTTCATGCCGCCGAAGGAAAGTCCGCGCGGCGAATTGCGCAGCGGCGAGTATGCGACGGGGGATCTTTTGAACATGAAAGACACCCCTGCGCTTGAGTCGGCGGAAGTGTTCCCGCTTTATTTCCAGAAACTGCAGAGCAGGGCGCACACCCTGGGCGAGGAGTTTGGTGATTGGCTGGTGAAGGATGCACCGTCGTGCCAGTTCCAGTTCCGCGAGGCGGCAGAAGCGTTCAAGATGATAGACGCCGGCTCCGTTCCGGTCCTTGTGCGTTACGGGGGCGACGGTCCTTTGATAGAAGAATTGCGCAAGGCTGGTCCAAAGCGGATGATTATGCGCAAGCTTCAGCGGTACACGGTGACGGTTCCGCAGGGATTGATACACGATCTGCTTCAGAAAGGGTTTATAGAGGAGATGCACCCCGGCGTTTATGTGCAAACGCTGGAGAGTTTGTATTCGGACGCTTTCGGTTTGGACATTTACCGTGAGAGTCTGACGGCGGAAGAGTCTGTGGTTTGACAACGCGTTATGCATTTTGTATAATGATAGGCAGAAAGGAAAGAACAAGGAATATGAGAGGATTTTGTTTGGATGTTACTGGCGATTTCGCCTGCTTTACGCGACCGGAGATGAAGGTTGAGCGCGTAAGCTACGATGTTATCACGCCGTCTGCCGCGCGCGGTGTTTTTTCGGCTATTTTCTGGAAGCCGGCCATTAACTGGCGCATCACGCGAATCGAAGTGATGAAACCGATCCGCTGGGTGAATATTCGGCGCAACGAGGTAAGCGAAGTGGCGAGTACGCGAAGCGACGGGATTCTTATAGAAGAGAAGCGGCAGCAGCGCGCCGGGCTTCTGCTTCGGGACGTACGCTATCGATTGTATGCCGAATTTGACTTCATCCCGCCGGCGAAACGATCGAAGGTCCTCAACCCGGCGCCCGAATGGCTTACGGAGGCGGAAGAGAACGAGTTGTATCGACAGGCGGAGGCGCGCCCGGACGAGAAGGAAGCGAAATACGCCGCGATGTTCGATCGCCGCGCGACGAAGGGCCAGTACTTCATGCATCCGTATCTCGGATGCCGCGAGTTCGCCTGCAAAGAGGTTCGGCTGATCAAACGCCCCGAGCTGGAAACGGACAAACCGATTGCAGAGACGCGCGACTTGGGGTTCATGCTTTTCGATATGGACTACTCCGATCCGAAGGACATCAAACCCATGTTTTTCCGTCCGCAGATGGTGAACGGCGTGATAGAAGTGCCGCGCCAAGAGTCGGAGGAGGTTGTGAAATGATACTGCAGGCATTGAAGGAGTACTATGACCGCAAGGCCGCCGATCCCGATTCGGGCATCGCTCCGCTTGGCTGGGAGAAGAAGGAAATTCCCTATTTGATTGTGCTGGACAGTGAAGGTCGGCTCGTGAATGTCGAAGATACGCAGGAGAAAGTCGGCAAGAAGTTGAGGGCACAGTCCTTTCTCGTTCCACAATCCGTCAAGCGAACCGTTGGCGTCGAACCGTATTTCCTGTGGGACAACGTAGAATACGTAACGGGAATATTGTGCAAAGAGGGAGGAAGGCAGGATCGGGTTGCCAAGCAGCATGAGGCGTTTATGGCGCGAATCCAACCTTACACCTCGGTTTCGGCAATTGGAGCGGTCTCGCGCTTTCTTTCCTCTTCCGATTTGCCGTCGCAACTTGAAACTTTCGATGCATGGAAAGAAGCGCGGCAAAGTTGCGCGTTTGTCGCGTTCAAGTTTGCAGGCGAGAAAGGAACGATCTTTGACGAGCCCGAAGTGAAGAGGGTCGTGAACGGCTTGCATAGGGAGACAGAGGGCGATTTCATGGGAGTCGACCTCGTAAGCGGCGAACAAGATGCGATCGCTCTTCTGCATCCCGCGTTGAAAGGCATTCCCGGCGCAAACACGACAGGGGCAAACATCGTGTCGTTCAATTTTCCGGCGGCTAGATCGTTTGGGAAGGCGCAGGGAAATAACTCGCCGGTCGGCGTTCGTTCGGCATTTGCCTACACGACGGCATTGAATACGCTTCTCGCGAAGGATTCGAAACAAAAAATATCAGTTGGTGATGCGACAGTCGTTTTTTGGGCGGGCAGGAAGAGCTCGTTCGAGGGGGCGATGTTGGCTTTTTTCAGTGAACCTCCTAAGGATGATCCCGATCGCCTTCAGCAACATGTCGCGGCGCTCTTCAAGTCCCCGCAGACTGGCTCGGCCTCATTTTCGGACGATCCGACGGCATTTTACGTTCTTGGACTTGCGCCGAATGCGGCGCGCATCGCCATTCGCTTCTGGCACGTTGGAACTGTCGCCGAAATGGCGGAACGTTTCCGTACCTACTTCGACGACCTCCTGATGGTGCACGGACCGAAGGACCGAGACCATCTGTCGCTGTGGCGGCTTCTTGTCTCGACGGCGGTTCAAGGGAAGTCGGAGAACATTGCGCCCAATCTCGCCGGGAACGTGATGCGGAGCATTCTGGAGGGGCTCCCGTTCCCGGAGACTTTGTTGCAGTCCGTCTTGACCCGGATCAAGGCGGAGCACGAGGTCACATATGCCCGGGCCAAGTTGATCAAGGGATGTCTCAATCGCAAGTGGCGTTTTAACAATCCAAACAAAGAAAGGAGTCTGGCCGTGAGTCTGGACATTCAAAATGCAAACATAGGCTATCGTCTCGGTCGCCTGTTCGCCGTGCTCGAGAAGATTCAAGAGGCGGTGAGCCCGAATATCAATGCAACAATCAAGGACAAGTTCTACGGAGCTGCATCAACGTCGCCGAATACGGTGTTCGCCAATCTGATGCGGTTGTCGAGCAATCACTTGTCAAAACTTAAAAAGGAGAAGCCGGGATATGCGGTGAACCTCGAAAAAACGCTTCAGGAAATCGTATCAAGCATCACGTCTTTCCCTGCACACCTTTCGCTTGACGATCAGGGACAGTTCGCAATTGGCTACTATCACCAGCGTCAGGATTTTTTCACGAAGAAAGATAGCGAGTAACACAGACTTTATAATCAACAAAGGAACAAAAACATGAGTGAAATCAAGAATCGTTATGACTTCATGCTCGTCTTCGATGTAAAAGACGGCAATCCGAATGGCGACCCCGATGCGGGCAATCTGCCGCGCGTGGATGCTGAGACGGGACAAGGTCTCGTGACAGATGTCTGTCTCAAACGCAAAGTCCGCAACTACATCCAGCTGACGAAGGGCGCAGAAGCCGGGTACGACATCTTCGTGAAGGAGAAAGCCATCCTCAACAATGAGATAGGCGCGGCGTATCAGAAACTGGGCATCGACCTTACGAAGCCGCCGAAGGATGCGACGGATGGCAAGAAGCGCAACAAGGAAGGTCAGGGACAAGGCGGTGAAATTACGAGCGCACGCCAACAGATGTGCAAGGATTACTTTGATATCCGCACGTTTGGCGCTGTGATGTCTACGGGGGCGAATGCAGGTCAGGTTCGGGGCCCCGTTCAACTGACATTTGCGCGTTCAATTGATCCGATAGTCACATTGGAGCATTCAATAACGCGCATGGCCGTGGCAACGGACGCAGAAGCGGAGAAGCAGGGCGGCGACAATCGCACGATGGGCCGCAAAAATACGGTTCCGTATGGACTTTATGTGGCGTACGGATTCGTTTCTCCGGCATTGGCGAACCAGACCGGATTCTCGGAAGAAGATCTGGGCGAACTCTGGAAGGCTCTTGCCGGCATGTTCGACCAAGACCACTCCGCCGCGCGTGGTTTGATGGCAACCGAAAAATTGATAGTCTTCAAACATGCGACAGCGCTTGGGAACGCGCCGTCGCATAAGCTCTTTGACCGGGTGCAAATTGTCCGCAATGCGGATGTAGCGGTGCCGCGCAGTTTCAAGGACTATACCGTAGTAATCGACAAGTCGTCGCTTCCTGCCGGTGTGGAAGTGATAGAAATGCAGTAAACCGCAGCCTCCGTCCATGTACGCTGATGACGAGATGATTATGTTGTCCGCACTGCAGCATGCCGTGTTTTGCATGCGGCAGTGCGCGCTCATCCATCTGGAGGGTATATGGACGGAGAACCGTTTGACGGCGGCAGGTCGGATTTTGCACGAACGCGTGGACAATGGCACACACGAAACACGGCGAGATGTGCGACTTGCGACTGCGCTTCGGCTTGTTTCCCATCGCTTGGGCGTTATTGGAATCGCGGATATGGTGGAGTTCCATCGAGTGGGCGAAGGGGGAGCGCCTCTGCCGGATTTGTCCGGAAGATGGATGCCGTTCCCCGTGGAGTATAAACACGGGAAACCAAAGATCCATCGCGCCGATGAAGTCCAGTTGTGTGCGCAGGCGATGTGCCTGGAGGAGATGCTGAATGTTGAGATCCCTTCCGGAGCGCTTTTCTACGGCACAACCCGACGACGGATGGAGGTCCGTTTCGACGCGGGATTGCGCGCTTTGACGGAGAGTACGGCCGAGAAGGTGCATCAACTCTTTTCTTCGGGGACAATCCCGCCGGCCGAGTACGGCAAATGGTGCGAGTCGTGTTCACTGTTGGATAGCTGCAATCCAAAATCGCAAGGCAAGTCCGCGCGAGCCTGGCTTGCGCGGCAAGTGGAGGAGGTCTCTCCATGAGGAAGCTTCTCAACACCTTGTATGTGTCGACTCAGGGCGTCTATCTGCATCGCGATGGCGAAACGGTTGTCGCGGAGCGCGAACAAAAGGTTGCGATGCGCCTGCCGATCCACACGCTTCAGGCGATAGTTTGCTTTGGCAATGTGCTCGTCAGCCCCTTTCTGCTGGGCTTGTGCGCGGAGCGCGGCGTGTATGTCAGTTTCCTGACGGAATACGGGCGCCCCATGGCGCAAATCGAAGGCGGAAAGAACAGCAACGTCCTCTTGCGCGTCGCACAGATGCATGCAGCGGACAATCCCCGGCTCAGCGCGGACATCGCGCGCAATGTGGTTGCGGGAAAGATTCTGAATGCCCGGACCATCCTGCAACGTCGCCTGCGCGATCACGGCGCCGACGAGGCGTGCGCGCGTGGCGTGGCGCAACTCGCCAATGTCGTTCTGCGCCTCCGTTCGGCGGACACGCTGGAGATGGTGCGCGGACTCGAGGGGGAGGCGGCGTCTTATTATTTCCAGGCTTTCAACGGTCTTCTGGTGGCTCAGCGGGAAGATTTCCGCATAACGGACCGCAACCGCCGCCCGCCGCGCGATCCGATGAACGCGCTGCTGTCGTTTTTGTACGTGTTGCTGGCGAATGACTGCGCCGGCGCCGTGAAGAGCGTGGGGCTGGATGCGCAGATCGGGTTCTTGCATGCTTTGCGGCCGGGACGCGCGAGCCTCGCATTGGATCTGATGGAAGAGTTCCGCGCATTCTTTGCGGATCGCGTGGCGTTGTCGCTGGTCAATCGCTGCCAGGTCCGTCGCAAGGACTTCTCTTTTTCTGAATCGGGGGCGGTCGTCCTTTCCGAGACGGCGCGCAAAACCGTTCTCGTGGAGTGGCAAAACCGCAAGAAAGAGCAATTGGTCCATCCGTTCTTGAACGAAAAAATTGAGGCCGGGTTGCTCCCGTTCGTCCAGGCGCAATTGCTCGCGCGGCATTTGCGCGGCGATTTGGATGCCTACCCGCCGTTCATTGTGAAATAGGAGGTGTAGATAGAATGCTCGTGCTTGTCAGTTATGATGTCTCCACCGTGACGCCTGCAGGGCAACGTCGCTTGCGTCGCATAGCGAAGAAGTGTCTTGATTATGGGATTCGTGTCCAAAACTCGGTCTTTGAATGCAATGTGGATTGGGGTCAATGGGCGAAACTAAAAGCCGATCTGGAAGGAATTTGCGATAAAGAAACGGACAGTTTGCGCTATTACTATCTGGGAAGGGATTATCAACGAAGAATTGAACACTTTGGGGCCAAGCCGGCGTTGGATGTCGAGGCGCCGCTAGTCCTTTAGCAGACGCTCCGCGAACCCCAAGTTGACAGAAAACCCTTAGGGTGTTCGCGGAAGAAGAATAGGACGCTCCCGGCGTGCGCAAAATACTTGATCATTGACAATAAGAGAAAACAATCCAAAAAAAAGGACAGGTTCGCGGAAATCCTCCTTGCAGGCCAACGATAGGATATGATAAAATATAGGCAGTCGCGCCCCCCGTGGGCGCGTGAATTGAAACACCATCGTGCGCGGACTCGCTCGCGTCAATCAGTATGTCGCGCCCCCCGTGGGCGCGTGAATTGAAACGAGCCGGACTGCATCGGTAACCTTTCGGAGGGGTCGCGCCCCCCGTGGGCGCGTGAATTGAAACGGCGCGATGAGGTCGGGATCCAGCGCGGCGTCGGTCGCGCCCCCCGTGGGCGCGTGAATTGAAACGGGCCGGACCAGCTGAACCGCAAGTGGATTTCGCGTCGCGCCCCCCGTGGGCGCGTGAATTGAAACCGCCCCGTCGGCACGGCACCAACTTCCGACGCGGGTCGCGCCCCCCGTGGGCGCGTGAATTGAAACGTCTTCCGCGACGCCCGGAAATTTGCCGCGGTAAGTCGCGCCCCCCGTGGGCGCGTGAATTGAAACGACCTCCTCCCGCCCGGCGTCAAGATGGAAATCTTGTCGCGCCCCCCGTGGGCGCGTGAATTGAAACTGGATGATCCACAATCCGTGGGGCATGGCGGTCGTCGCGCCCCCCGTGGGCGCGTGAATTGAAACGATTTTGCCCGTCGCCTTGTCGCGACGGAGTTGTGTCGCGCCCCCCGTGGGCGCGTGAATTGAAACCCGTCTGCCGCGTTTTGATACAATAGTATCATGAGTCGCGCCCCCCGTGGGCGCGTGAATTGAAACTCTTCCGCGACGCCCGGAAATTTGCCGCGGTAAGTCGCGCCCCCCGTGGGCGCGTGAATTGAAACACGCCGCCGAACATCTACGAGGCCGTCGTCAAGTGTCGCGCCCCCCGTGGGCGCGTGAATTGAAACAAAAAATCCAACGAAGAGGGGCGTCTCGCCGCGTCGCGCCCCCCGTGGGCGCGTGAATTGAAACACGGCGGCGCAGGTCGGCGCGTATACCAAGGGCGTCGCGCCCCCCGTGGGCGCGTGAATTGAAACCGCGCCTTGCTTGCGTTGCTCGTCGACGTGACGGTCGCGCCCCCCGTGGGCGCGTGAATTGAAACGTGTCCGCCGGGACGGACGCCATGGCAAAATTGAGTCGCGCCCCCCGTGGGCGCGTGAATTGAAACTTCGCGCGGGTCGTCTCTGCCGCGATGGCGGAAGAGGTCGCGCCCCCCGTGGGCGCGTGAATTGAAACCTCTAAGAGTATGACGAACTCATAGAAAAGGGTTTCATGTCGCGCCCCCCGTGGGCGCGTGAATTGAAACCTCTCGCGCCTAAAGGGCGTGCGGCAGACGGGGAGTCGCGCCCCCCGTGGGCGCGTGAATTGAAACGTACGGGACCTTGCGGACGCCGACGGAGCTGAGTCGCGCCCCCCGTGGGCGCGTGAATTGAAACACTTCGCCACCGCCTTTCCTTCTGCGGCCGCCCAGTGTCGCGCCCCCCGTGGGCGCGTGAATTGAAACGACGATGCGCGGCTCTTCGCCAATGCGGCGTGGGTCGCGCCCCCCGTGGGCGCGTGAATTGAAACGCGCAGGGCGACGGCGACGGCGGGGAAGTCCGCGGTCGCGCCCCCCGTGGGCGCGTGAATTGAAACTTTGGTTTCGGGGGGGCGGCGCGAACCGCCCCCGGTCGCGCCCCCCGTGGGCGCGTGAATTGAAACGAGGTGTGTGACAGTACCTAAGCCGGGGGAGTGGCGTCGCGCCCCCCGTGGGCGCGTGAATTGAAACCGTCTTTGACCAGTTTCATCTTTGCTCCTTGGTGTCGCGCCCCCCGTGGGCGCGTGAATTGAAACCCTGCACGCTTTTTGCGCGTCTTGCGAAGCGGGCGTCGCGCCCCCCGTGGGCGCGTGAATTGAAACATCTCCATTGCTCCTTGGTTGTCGACATTGTTGGTCGCGCCCCCCGTGGGCGCGTGAATTGAAACGCAAGATGGTCATGCCGTGCGTCAACGGCGAGAGTCGCGCCCCCCGTGGGCGCGTGAATTGAAACTTCTTCATTTCGTTTTCCTTTCATCCGTGTCTTGCAGTCGCGCCCCCCGTGGGCGCGTGAATTGAAACTTGCGGTCCACATACTCTTTGGTCGCCGTAATGGGTCGCGCCCCCCGTGGGCGCGTGAATTGAAACGCCGACCACGTCATCAACGAACTGGAATCGGACGTCGCGCCCCCCGTGGGCGCGTGAATTGAAACGCGATCAGCGGCAACTTGGCGTCCGCAATGTCCGTCGCGCCCCCCGTGGGCGCGTGAATTGAAACGAGGTGTGTGACAGTACCTAAGCCGGGGGAGTGGGTCGCGCCCCCCGTGGGCGCGTGAATTGAAACTGCTTCGCGAGCGCGACGCCAAAGAGAGCTTCAGTCGCGCCCCCCGTGGGCGCGTGAATTGAAACGTTGATGCAGAAACGGGCGACACGGTCTCGACCGTCGCGCCCCCCGTGGGCGCGTGAATTGAAACTGCGCGTCCGCCTTGTCGTACGTCAAGACGCTCAGTCGCGCCCCCCGTGGGCGCGTGAATTGAAACTCGACCTCGTTCGACGATTGGCTGACAGGTAAGGGTCGCGCCCCCCGTGGGCGCGTGAATTGAAACGAATACTGTTAGTAAGTATGGCGGACATCTGTTGTCGCGCCCCCCGTGGGCGCGTGAATTGAAACATCTACATCGTTCAATCTGCCGTATTTGACCTGTCGCGCCCCCCGTGGGCGCGTGAATTGAAACGAGAGCTTTTGGACAGGTAGTGAGCGTGGAAAAGTCGCGCCCCCCGTGGGCGCGTGAATTGAAACAAGCGTGTTTTGGCTATACAGGACGAGCCTCAAGTCGCGCCCCCCGTGGGCGCGTGAATTGAAACCTGCCCTTGGTGTAATCGGTGGTGCTGGTGTCGTCGCGCCCCCCGTGGGCGCGTGAATTGAAACTTAGGCGCGCGCGCCCGGACTTTCCGCCGGATGCGCGTCGCGCCCCCCGTGGGCGCGTGAATTGAAACTCTGGCCACTCCCCTGTCTCCCAGCCGTCCATGGTCGCGCCCCCCGTGGGCGCGTGAATTGAAACTCCGCGCTCGGGCGCACCCTGCCGGAAAATCCTGTCGCGCCCCCCGTGGGCGCGTGAATTGAAACATGGCGTCCGCGTCCAGATGGTCCGCACCCCACGTCGCGCCCCCCGTGGGCGCGTGAATTGAAACTGACTGCCGTCATTATAACGGACTAGCCAAGCCGTCGCGCCCCCCGTGGGCGCGTGAATTGAAACTTTGGTCTGACGAAGGCAAAGCAAGATACTAACGTCGCGCCCCCCGTGGGCGCGTGAATTGAAACCGCGTCTCCGTCACAAACTACAATGTCGACGTGAGTCGCGCCCCCCGTGGGCGCGTGAATTGAAACGTGTAAGCCCCGACGTCCCCCGCGCCGAGCGTAAGTCGCGCCCCCCGTGGGCGCGTGAATTGAAACATGTAAACTCTTCGGCCCGCAGAACGACCACGCGTCGCGCCCCCCGTGGGCGCGTGAATTGAAACAACTGGTCCGGGCCGAACACGACGCGATAGCCGGTCGCGCCCCCCGTGGGCGCGTGAATTGAAACGTGTGGTCTGAAAACATCCTTGGATGGTGGTTAGTCGCGCCCCCCGTGGGCGCGTGAATTGAAACGGACAGCCCCTACAAAGGGGCATGCTACGAGGGGTCGCGCCCCCCGTGGGCGCGTGAATTGAAACGGCGACGAAATCATCGCGCCCTCGTGCGACTACGTGTCGCGCCCCCCGTGGGCGCGTGAATTGAAACAAGCGACGCGTGCGGAACACCGCGCGCGTTGCAGTCGCGCCCCCCGTGGGCGCGTGAATTGAAACCCACCCGCAGAGCGACGCAGGATTTTCCGGCGGGGTCGCGCCCCCCGTGGGCGCGTGAATTGAAACCTTCCGGGGGGGGGGCGGGTTTTACTCGCCGTACGTCGCGCCCCCCGTGGGCGCGTGAATTGAAACCACTCCCCGGCGACGAGGATATAATCGCCGGACGTCGCGCCCCCCGTGGGCGCGTGAATTGAAACCACTTTGTGTTCTCGCTCCACACGGCGGTGTAGGTCGCGCCCCCCGTGGGCGCGTGAATTGAAACTGTTGGAGTGACGGATGTGGCTGAAAAATCGGGTGTCGCGCCCCCCGTGGGCGCGTGAATTGAAACCGTGGAGGAACGCGTGGCGCGGGTGCTGAACAGGAGGTCGCGCCCCCCGTGGGCGCGTGAATTGAAACAATATTGGAGGTAATTGACATGGGATTCTTTTCGTCGCGCCCCCCGTGGGCGCGTGAATTGAAACCACGCCGTCCGAGCTGGCCGCGTTCCGTCGTGCGCGTCGCGCCCCCCGTGGGCGCGTGAATTGAAACCTGTTGGACGCGTGGTTTAACTACAAGTGTATCCGTGTCGCGCCCCCCGTGGGCGCGTGAATTGAAACCACGTGGAACACTGATTTGCGTGATGTTCCACGTCGCGCCCCCCGTGGGCGCGTGAATTGAAACATCTTGACGCCGGGCGGCAGCAAGTCGAAGATGGTCGCGCCCCCCGTGGGCGCGTGAATTGAAACGACAACGCTGAGGTCTTCGGCACCGCGTGGGTCTCGTCGCGCCCCCCGTGGGCGCGTGAATTGAAACGTCCTTTGCCTGTATATTCAGTTCCTTCTCTGTTGGTCGCGCCCCCCGTGGGCGCGTGAATTGAAACATACTCCTCAGGATAATACTTTTCAAGTAGGTCAAAAGTCGCGCCCCCCGTGGGCGCGTGAATTGAAACGCCCGTCTCCCAGCCGTCCATGTCGTAGGCATGGGTCGCGCCCCCCGTGGGCGCGTGAATTGAAACGTCGAGGCGGTCATGAGCGTCTTGACGTACGACAGTCGCGCCCCCCGTGGGCGCGTGAATTGAAACTTCGGGTCGACGTCCTCCAGTGCGGCGGCCGAGTCGCGCCCCCCGTGGGCGCGTGAATTGAAACGTGTTTTGGGCAGTGGGAACAGATGCACCGGAAGTCGCGCCCCCCGTGGGCGCGTGAATTGAAACGCCCTCGATCGCGAAGTCCACGACGCGCTCGGCAGTCGCGCCCCCCGTGGGCGCGTGAATTGAAACATGCAGACTCTTCGGCCCGCAGAACGACCACGCGTCGCGCCCCCCGTGGGCGCGTGAATTGAAACGGCGCGGCAATTAGGCGTAATTTTGCGTGGCAAAGTCGCGCCCCCCGTGGGCGCGTGAATTGAAACAAATCCCGTAAAAACGCCGCCAGCCAAGGAGTAAGTCGCGCCCCCCGTGGGCGCGTGAATTGAAACCGCCTGTGCCTGGGCAAGACCGTCGCGCATCTGCGTCGCGCCCCCCGTGGGCGCGTGAATTGAAACGCCGATGGTGCGCCATTTGTAATCGGTGCGCCCGGTCGCGCCCCCCGTGGGCGCGTGAATTGAAACACGAGGGAGCAGACCTGCGACGCCACGTTCATGGGTCGCGCCCCCCGTGGGCGCGTGAATTGAAACATGCGGGTCTATTGTATGGGCGCGGGTGGGTTTCGTCGCGCCCCCCGTGGGCGCGTGAATTGAAACATTTGCTATCGTGCAATAGGCAATTTGCATATGTCGCGCCCCCCGTGGGCGCGTGAATTGAAACTGACCGGGCCCTCGGCGACCATGTACGCGGCGTTGTCGCGCCCCCCGTGGGCGCGTGAATTGAAACCACTCCCCGGCGACGAGGATATAATCGCCGGACCAGTCGCGCCCCCCGTGGGCGCGTGAATTGAAACCTCGACGTCTCGGACTTCCTGCGGCGCTACGAGTCGCGCCCCCCGTGGGCGCGTGAATTGAAACTGATTACCCGACGGACTGCGTGGTGCTGGACAAGTCGCGCCCCCCGTGGGCGCGTGAATTGAAACCTTGGCCGCAGAAGGGTACTGGCGTAGAGTTGCCGGTCGCGCCCCCCGTGGGCGCGTGAATTGAAACACCGTCGGGCCACGCGCCGCGCTTTGCGGACCTTAGTCGCGCCCCCCGTGGGCGCGTGAATTGAAACAGCGCGTCCGCCTGCGCGACCGTCTCGATCGACGGTCGCGCCCCCCGTGGGCGCGTGAATTGAAACTCGCTAAAGTGCGGTCGGGCGCTTGGGTGTGAGGAGTCGCGCCCCCCGTGGGCGCGTGAATTGAAACGTGGGTGGTCGTCGCCTTCGGTCCGGGACGCGTGTCGCGCCCCCCGTGGGCGCGTGAATTGAAACTGAGGGGCCTCGCCATGACGTCGACCGAGACTGAGTCGCGCCCCCCGTGGGCGCGTGAATTGAAACGATGGCTTCCTCGATCAACATGCTGCTCATCCTTTGTCGCGCCCCCCGTGGGCGCGTGAATTGAAACGACGCGGACCGCCTCCTGGCGGACTTCGGCGTGTCGCGCCCCCCGTGGGCGCGTGAATTGAAACGCCGCAGGGCCTGCGCGGCGGGCGCGCCGTCCGTCGCGCCCCCCGTGGGCGCGTGAATTGAAACGTAGGCGATTGCGGTTTTTAGGCAAGGCCGGAAAGTCGCGCCCCCCGTGGGCGCGTGAATTGAAACGTTCAGCGACTTGACTACGGCTGCGAGGTCCGGGTCGCGCCCCCCGTGGGCGCGTGAATTGAAACGTCCACGGGGTTGACGGCGCGTGCCGCGGGGTGGTCGCGCCCCCCGTGGGCGCGTGAATTGAAACATCCAGCTCGTCACGGCCTGATCCGTGCGGACGTCGCGCCCCCCGTGGGCGCGTGAATTGAAACCGCAGCACTTCTCATTCATTTCGCGCCCTCCTTGTCGCGCCCCCCGTGGGCGCGTGAATTGAAACTCCCTGGAGGACTGCCGATGAACCTCGCCCGCTCCGTCGCGCCCCCCCGTGGGCGCGTGAATTGAAACCGCGGCTTCGCCCACCTCCAGCCCTGGACCCGGTCGCGCCCCCCGTGGGCGCGTGAATTGAAACTTCTTCGCCGCCTGCAGCTCAAATCCCTGCAGGGTCGCGCCCCCCGTGGGCGCGTGAATTGAAACACGGCATTTCGCCACGCGCGCCATGACAAGCGGGTCGCGCCCCCCGTGGGCGCGTGAATTGAAACCGCATCCACAAAGGTCGCCGTCGCCCGCAGGTAAGTCGCGCCCCCCGTGGGCGCGTGAATTGAAACCGCAACGCCTCGGACATCCTCGAGGCCGCGAAGCGTCGCGCCCCCCGTGGGCGCGTGAATTGAAACTCCACAGCGCGGCGCGGTAGACGTCCACCAGGGTCGCGCCCCCCGTGGGCGCGTGAATTGAAACGGCTCGAGCAAGCCAGATCAAAGCCCGCATCGAGGCGACCAAGGACCCCGTGGGCGCGTGAATTGAAACGGCTCGAGCAAGAGCACCGTGTCCGCCGGGTCGGTCGCGCCCCCCGTGGGCGCGTGAATTGAAACAGCGCGGACTGTTCGTCCACAGGGTTGACGGCGTCGCGCCCCCCGTGGGCGCGTGAATTGAAACTACCCGCTCGCGGAGGGCAACGTCTGGGCGTCGTGTCGCGCCCCCCGTGGGCGCGTGAATTGAAACTACAAGCGCGAACTCGTGCTGACGAACGACCTCGGTCGCGCCCCCCGTGGGCGCGTGAATTGAAACCTCGCCCAGCTGCAGGGCGAGATGGTCGAGAAGGTCGCGCCCCCCGTGGGCGCGTGAATTGAAACTGTTGTGGATCGCGTCCTTCTTGACGGCGAAGTACGTCGCGCCCCCCGTGGGCGCGTGAATTGAAACATCTGCTTTGGCGTGGCGTATTATCGCCGTCGCCGTCGCGCCCCCCGTGGGCGCGTGAATTGAAACGATTTGATTTTGATTTTGATTAATGCTGTCGCGCCCCCCGTGGGCGCGTGAATTGAACCTCCGCGATTATTTTCGCCATGTCCGCGACGCGCGGATTGTGCCCGGGGCTTTTTTATGGCATAATTTTTCACGGCGTCCTTTCGCGGTAGATGTCTGGACTTTATTTTGCCGCGATTGCGGACGCCTTTGCAGCATTTATCCGGCACGCCGCCCACATGGGGGCGGATCTGGCGGGCACCTGCCTTGCGCTTTCTCAATCGGTCTTTCTCCTTTTTGATTCTCGCTCTCCAACCGCGGGAACGGATAGCCCCGGGTGTCACATCCTATCGTACGTTGTCCTGCGGGGTTTAAGAGGGTTGTTTGAGGGTTGGACGATAGGATTTTCATGTTTTTGGGGCGTGCGGGAGGAAGTTGCCGTGCCAGGACTCTGGTTTTTCCGAGCGACGGAGGAGGGAAAGCGACAAAAAATGCAAGTTTTTCGTTATTTCTGAACGATATTAAATTATTTTTAGTTTTGTGTAAAAACCCTCTTGCGCCCTAACAGAAAAATATGATATACTATGCACTCGTTCGCCCGACACGGGTTGAACAGCGATCTTTGAGAAGTGAATGCTTGAGACGTGACTCTTCACTAGTTCGTGAAAACGAACCTTCGGAAGAGAAACGGAATAACAGTAAATGTTTGTGTGAGGAGCTTTCAAATTCTTTTTTTCTGAGAGTTTGATTCTGGCTCAGAACGAACGCTGGCAGCGTGGATTAGG
>ERZ808252.930-NODE-930-length-24467-cov-5.290677_pt1 | contig 24467 bp, 30 predicted proteins | sample MGYA00521242_ERZ808252 | MGnify/ENA primary metagenome ERZ808252 (study PRJEB31516, sample SAMN03275581) | gut metagenome | biome: mammalia-associated habitat; material: feces | host: Papio cynocephalus | place: Kenya | collected 2012-08-07 ...
AGGGAGCTGTCGCCGCAGGCGACTGAGGGAGAGAATTCGTAACCCGTATGCTCTGCGCACCCCCCTTCGCAGCAGGCTTGGCGTATCTCTCCCTCCGTCAAGCCCTTCGGGCTTGCCACCTCCCTCGTCAGAGGGAGGCAAGGTGTGGTGGGAGAAAGCTCGCTCTCCCGTCTCCGGTCCCCCGCGGGGCTTGGCTCCCCTCCCGATCGCGGGCGTTTCTGCGGAAACGCCATTGCGGCACCGCACCGCGGGCCGCGCGCGATCTGACGGGAGGAACGGGTTCCTCCCGTAAACCCTCTTCCTTTGGACGAAGGACGGGAGACGGGGGAAAAGGGAACGGGCTTCCCCTTCGCGGCAATGCGCCTGTATAAAAAGAAAGGAGTTTTTTATGCTTTTCATCAAAAACGGACACATCAAGACCATGGCCGGCGCGGAATATCCCTGCGGCCAGATCCTCATCGGCGACGACGGCAAGCTCCTCGCCGTGGGCGAGACGGTGGAAGCCCCGGCCGCCGCACAGGTCATCGACGCCGGCGGACGGCTGGTGACCCCCGGCTGCGTGGAGGCCCACTGTCATGTGGGTCTGGACAACGAGGGCATGGGCTGGGAGGGCCACGATTATAACGAGATCGTAGATCCCATCACCCCCCAGATGCGGGCCATCGACTCCATCAATCCGCTGGATGAGGGCCTGGAAAACGCCCTGCGGGGCGGCGTTACCACCGCCTGCACCGGCCCGGGCAGCGCCAACGTGGTGGGCGGCACCTTCGCCGCCATCAAGCTCGCCGGCTGCCGGGTAGATAAGATGCTCGTCAAGGAGCCGCTGGCCATGAAGTGCGCCTTCGGCGAAAATCCCAAGCGCTGCTACGGTCAGGCGGGCAAAAAGGCTCCCATGACCCGGATGGGCGTGGCCGCTCTGCTGCGGGAGCTTCTGTTCAAGACCCGCCGCTATCTGGAGGACAAGGAAGCGGGCAAGGCCCCGGCCTTCGACATGAAGCTGGAGAGCATGATCCCCGTCCTGAAGGGCGAGCTGCCCCTGAAGGTCCATGCCCACCGGCACGACGATATCCTCACCGCCGTCCGCATCGCGAAGGAATTTGGCCTGAAGCTCACCCTGGACCACTGCACCGACGGCGCGCTCATCGCCGGCGAGCTGGCGGAGGAGGGCTTCCCCGCCTTTGTCGGTCCCACCTTCGGCGGCAAGAGCAAGATCGAGCTGCAGAACAAGAGCTTTGAGACGCCCCGGGTGCTCTTCGAGGCCGGCGTGGACATCGCCATCATCACCGATGCGCCGGTGATCCCCCTGCAGGCCCTGCCCATGTGCGCAGGTCTGGCGGCAAGCTCCGGCCTGCCCATGGAGGAGGCCTGGAAGGCCATCACCATCAACCCCGCCCGCCTTACCGGCATCGGCGACCGGGTCGGCTCGCTGGAGCCGGGCAAGGACGGCGACGTGGTCGTCTGGACGGCCGATCCCCTGACCACCATCGGCGGCGAAGCCTGGATCACCGTGGTCAACGGCCAGGTGGTTTATTCCGCTGAGTAATTTTTTGGAATATTATTACAGCGCCCCCGCTCCTCCCACCCGGAGAGCGGGGGTTTTGTCCCCCCCCTTTCGTCCCCCGCTGAGGGGATCGCGCAGGGCCTTGGCCCGCAGAGCAGCCTGTCCACAGGCACATCCCAGCCCTCTTGGCTCCCTCTGAGGGAACTGCCTGCAGGCATATCCCAGCCCCTTGGCTCCCTCTGACGAGGGAGCTGTCGCCGCAGGCGACTGAGGGAGAGAATTCGCAACCAGCGTCCTCTGCGCATTCCGCTTCGCAGCAGGCCCGGCGTATCTCTCCCTCCGTCAAGCCCTCCGGGCTTGCCACCTCCCTCGTCAGAGGGAGGCAAGACGGGGGAAGGCTCACAGGCCGCCGCCTCCTCCTGCACCGTACCTACAACCTCTCCGGCTCACATTCGTTCGCCACCTCCCCTTTCGATCGCGGGCGTTTCTGCGGAAACGCCATTGCGGCACCGCATCGCGGGCCGCGCGCGATCTGACGGGCGGAACCATGTTCCTCCCGTAAACCCTCTTCTTTTTGGACGGAAGACGAGGGACGAAGGGGCAAGCCCTGCGTCTGCCGCGGGGCTTCGCTTTGGCGCGGCGGGGACAAAAGCGCGCATATTTCCGCTGCTTTATGCAAAACTAAAGCGGAGGTGAATCATCATGAAACTGAATCGGAAGGAATATGCCGCGCTTTACCAAAAGGCCTCGCCCCCCTCCCCCTCTTACAAGACGATCCCCGCCGCCTTTCTGGTGGGCGGTGCCATCTGCGCCCTGGGACAGGGGCTGCGGATGCTTTATGAGGGCGCGGGGCTGGACGGACAGAGCGCCGGGACGGCGGTCTCCTGCTCGCTGATCCTGCTGGGAGTTTTGCTGACGGCGCTGCGGCTGTTTGAAAAGCTGGCCCGCTTCGCCGGGGCCGGGACGCTGGTCCCCATCACAGGCTTTGCCAATTCCATCGCCGCTCCCGCCCTGGAGTTCAAGACGGAGGGCTTTGTTTTGGGCAGCTGCGTCAAGATGTTTTCCATCGCCGGGCCGGTGCTGACCTTTGGCATCAGCGCCAGCGTGATCTATGGGCTGCTCCTCTGGCTGACGGGAGGCGCGGCATGAGGCGGCGGGGCGACACGCTGTTTTTCGATCCGCCGGTCTGGGTGGAGAGCTGCGCCGCCGCCGGCGGCGTCAAGGAGGGACAGGGGCCGCTGGGCCCGCTGTTTGACTACACGGCGAAGGAAAACCGCTTCGGCTGCAAGACCTGGGAGCAGGGGGAGCGGAAAATGGTGGAGACCGCCTGCGCCCACGCCCTGAACAAGGCGGAGCTTTCCCCCGCAGACCTGAGCTTCGCCCTGGGGGGCGACCTTCTGAACCAGTGTATCTCCACCAGCTTCGCCATGCGGGCGCTGGGCGTTCCCTACCTGGGGCTTTACGGGGCCTGCTCCACCATGGCGGAGAGCCTGCTGCTGGGCAGCGCCCTGCTTTCCGGCGGCTTTGGCGGGCGGGGGCTTTGTCTGGCTTCGTCCCACTTCTGCTCCGCCGAGCGGCAATACCGCTATCCGCTGGAATACGGCGGCCAGCGGCCTCCCTGCGCCCAATGGACGGCCACCGCCTGCGGCGCGGTGGTGCTTTCCCAAAAAAAGCAGCGCATCGCCGTCACCGCCGCCACCGTGGGCCGGATCTACGACCCCGGCGTTACCGACAGCGCCAACATGGGGGCCGCCATGGCCCAGAGCGCCTATGAGACCCTGCGCACCTTTTTTCAGGACAGCGGCCAGCGGCCGGAGGACTTCGACGGCATTTATACCGGCGATCTGGCATCGGTGGGGCAGGCGCTGGTGCGGCAGCTGTTCCGGCAGGACGGGGTGGAGCTGGGCGCGCGGTATCAGGACTGCGGCACGCTGCTTTATGACGAGACCCAGGACGCCCACGCAGGCGCTTCCGGCTGCGGCTGCTCTGCGGCGGTGCTCTGCTGCCGGCTGCTGCCGGAGCTGGCTCGGGGCGAAAAACGGCGGATCCTTTTCTGCGGGACGGGGGCGCTGATGAGCCCGGTCTCCGCCAATCAGGGGGAGAGCATCCCGGGGATCTGTCATCTGATCCGATTGGAGGCGATGGAGGGATGATGCTGCTGAAGGCCTTTCTGGTGGGCGGAGCCATCTGCGCCGTGAGCCAGGCGCTCATCGACCGCACCCGTCTGACCCCCGCCCGGATCCTCAGCGCCTATGTGGTGCTGGGCGTTGCGCTGGGGGCGCTGGGGCTTTGGGAGCCGGTGGCGGAGTTTGCGGGCTGCGGGGCCACCGTTCCGCTTCTGGGCTTTGGCTATACCATGGCGGAGGGCGTGAAAAGCGCCGTGGCGGAGAGCGGGCTGCTGGGGGCCTTTACCGGCGGGCTCACCGCGGCTGCCGGCGGCATTGCCGCCGCCGTGACCTTTTCCCTGCTGGCGGCGCTGGTCTTTTCTCCCGGCGACCGCAGCTGAAAAAGCGCCGTTTCTTGCATTTTTGCGCCCGGTCGTGTAGAATAGGGGCAAAGATCGCAGAGAGGAGCGAGCGAATATGCGCTATGATATTCTGATCCGGGATGCGCAGATCCTGGACGGTACCGGCGGCCCCGGCTATTTCAGCGACGCGGGCATTTCCGGCGGAAGGATCGCCGCCATCGGCAGGCGGCTGCAGGGCGAGGCGGAGACCATCGTTGATGGACGGGGGCTGGTGCTCTGTCCCGGCTTTATCGACGCCCACAGCCATCAGGACACGGGCCTGGAGCGCAATCCGGCCTGCGGGAACGTGATCGGTCAGGGCATCACCACCTTTGTGGGCGGGATGTGCGGCGAATCCCCCGCGCCCATGACCCGGGCTCATCTGGAGGACTGCATCCGCGTGGGCGGCCGGCCGCTGGACGAAAAGGCGCTGCAGGCCCGGCTGGAGCTGAAGGATTATTTCGCCTATCTGGCGCAAAAGCCCCTGGGAGCCAACGCCGCCTTTCTGGTGGGCCACGGCATGCTGCGGGCCTGCGTCATGGGCTATGAGAACCGCCGGCCCACGCCGGAGGAGCTGGGCAAAATGCAGGCGCTGCTGGCGGAGAGCATGGACGCGGGCGCGCTGGGCCTTTCCTTCGGCCTGATCTATCCGCCGGGAAGCTACGCGGAGACGGAGGAGCTGATCGCGCTGGCCCGGACGGCGGCGGAAAAGGGCGGTCTGTTCACCGTCCATATGCGCAGCGAGAGCGCGAGGCTGGTGGAGGCCACGGCGGAGATGCTCCGGGTGGCGGAGGAGAGCGGCTGCCGCTGCGTCATCTCCCACCACAAGGCCACCGGCGGCGTTTTCAACTGGAACAAGACCGCCGCGACCCTCTCCCTGATGGAGCAGGCGGCGGCCCGGGGCTGCGACGTGTTCTGCGACCAGTATCCCTATACGGCGTCGTCCACCGGCCTTTCCACCAACATCCCCGACGAGCTCCACGCCCTGGGCGTGGACGCCCTGCTGGACCTGCTCTCTCCCCAGAAGCGGGAGACGCTGCGGCCGGTGATCTGCGGCGAAAGGTCCTCCCGGGAGCGCTTTCAATATACCATGATCGGCTGGTCCGTCTCCCATCCGGAGTATGCCGGGCGGATGCTCAATGAGATCGCCCAGGCCCGGGGGGAGGATCCCTTCGACACCCAGTGCGACCTGCTCATCGCCGACCGGCTGAGCACCAACGCCATCTTCCACACCCAGAGCGAGGAGGATGTGGCGCGGGTCATGCGGTGGCCCCGGGCCATGGTGGGGACGGACGGCGTCTCCTATTCCGACGCGGAGCCGGCCCATCCCCGGACCTTCGCGGCCTTTCCCCGGGTGCTGGGCCGCTATGTGCGGGAAAAGGGCGTGATCTCTCTGCCGGAGGCCATCCGGAAGATGACCTCCCTGCCTGCCGCCGTTTACGGTCTGGCAGGCAAGGGCCTGGTGCGGGAGGGCATGGACGCGGATCTGGTGCTGTTTGATCCGGAGACCGTGGGCGACAACGCCACCTACACCGATCCCCTGCAGAAAAACAGCGGCCTGCGCTATGTGCTGCTCAACGGACAGATCGTCCTCCGGGACAACCGGCCCACCGGCGCGCCGGCGGGACGTCTGCTGCTGCAGCGGCAAAGGTAAGAAGGGAGGGGAAGCGATGCGTTTTCAGATCATGTGCGACGATAAGACTCCGGGCCGGCCCGGCTTCCGGCAGTTTTTTGAGACCGACGACCTTCAGGAGGCAAAGGCCTTCGCCATGCAGCTGGCCTTTCTCGAGACCAACACCGTCTACGTGCAGGACAGCGCGGAGGGCCGCCCCGTTATGGACTTCGACGACCCGAAATACCGGAAAAAATAAGGCCATTTTGCATATCCATACAGCCCGGCAGAGCGATCGGTTCGTTCTGCCGGCCTTTTTTCCCGCATTTGTCGGGGAAATGCGCAAATTCGACAAAACATATCTGCGGTTTTTGTTAAAAACAGTAAAACCAAAGGGAATTATGAACAATTACTGAATTTTTCATTGCGCTTTTGGGAAAAATGCAGTATGATACAGGGTATAACGGATAGTGTAATTAGAATGGTCGCATTGGGGCCATTTTCAGAACGGGAGTCTTTTTTCACATGGCAGTCATTCGCGCAAATGTTCAGGTCAACGGCATCGTTCAGGGCGTGGGCTTTCGCCCCTTTATTCATAAGCTGATCACCGGAGAGGCCCTTTCCGGCTGGATCCGCAACACCTCCGAGGGCGCGGAGATCGAGCTGGAGGGGGAGGAGACCTCCGTTCAGCGCTTTCTTTCCGACCTGCGCACCAAGACGCCCAAGCTGGCCGTCATCGAATCGGTGCACACGGCGTTCTATTCGGAGCTTATGGGCTATCAGGGCTTTGAGATCCGCCAGAGCAAGGCGCTGCAGGAGCGCAACACGCTGATCTCGCCGGACGTGGGCATCTGTGAGGACTGCCTGCGGGAGCTGTTTGACCCGGCGGACCGGCGCTATCGCTATCCCTTCATCAACTGCACCAACTGCGGCCCGCGCTTTACCATCATCAAGGATGTGCCCTACGACCGCTGCAAGACCACCATGGGCGTGTTTCCCATGTGTCCCGACTGCGAGGCGGAATATAAGACCATCACCGACCGGCGCTACCATGCCCAGCCGGACTGCTGCCCGGTGTGCGGCCCCCATGTGTTTCTGCTGGACGGGGCGGGAAGACCCGTGGAGGGCGACCCCATCGAAAAGGCCATCCAGGCCCTGACGGAGGGAAAGCTGGTGGCGGTGAAGGGCCTGGGCGGCATCCATCTGGCCTGCCGCTGCGATCTGCCGGAGGCGGCCATGACCCTGCGCCGGAAAAAGCACCGGGACGAAAAGCCCTTTGCCATCATGTGCCGGGACGCGGAGGCGGCCCGCCGCTTCTGCCGGATCACCCCGGAGGAGCAGACCGTTCTGGAGAGCTTCCGCCGGCCCATCGTCCTTCTGGAAAAGAAGGAACGGGGCAGCCTGCCCCACATCAGCGACAACGGCTATGTGGGCGTCATGCTGCCCTATACGCCGCTGCACTATCTGCTGCTTTCCGGCGGACTGGACAGCCTGATCATGACCTCCGCCAACCTCTCGGATATGCCCATCCTCTATAAAAACGAGCAGGCCCTGCGGGAGCTTTCCGGCATTGCGGATTTCTTCCTGCTGCACAACCGGGAGATCCACACCCGCTGCGACGATTCGCTTTTGTGGGTGGTGGACGGAAAGGAATATCCCGTCCGGCGCAGCCGGGGCTATGCCCCCTTCCCCCTTTCCCTGGCGGGAGCGGAGGGCCAGCTTCTGGCCTGCGGCGCGGAGCAGAAGGCCAGCTTCAGCCTGACCAAGGGGCGCTATGTATTCCAGAGCCAACACATCGGCGATCTGAAAAATCTGGAGACCTATGAGAACTATCAGGATCAGATCCGCCATTTTTCCCATATGTTCGACATCCATCCCACCCTCATCGCCTGCGACCTGCACCCGGATTATCTCTCCACGGAATATGCCGAGGAGCGGGCGGCGGAGGAAGGCATCCCCCTGCTGCGCATCCAGCATCACTGGGCCCATATGGCCTCCTGCATGGCGGACAACGGGCTGGAGGGAGAATGCATCGGCGTCGTCTGGGACGGCACCGGCTACGGCGCCGACGGCACCGTCTGGGGCGGAGAATTCCTCACCGGCGGCTACGAGGGCTTTGCCCGGGCCGGCTCTCTGCGGCCCTTTGCCCTGCCGGGCGGCGACCGGGTCACCAAGGAGCTCTGGCGGACGGCCATCTCCCTGCTGGAGGACGCGGGAGAGGATCCCGGCGCGTTTTTTCCGGCGGAGCAGGTGGAGCTGGTCCGGACGCTGCTGCAAAGCGGGCTGAACAGCCCCGTCTGCACCAGCATGGGCCGATTGTTTGACGGCGTGTGCGCCCTGCTGGACATCCGGCAGCAGGCCAGCTATGAGGGTCAGGGCGCGATTTTGCTGGAGACGGCGGCGGAGTCCTGCGAGACGGTCTATCCCTATGAGATCCTCCGGGAGGACGGCCTGCTGCGGCTGGACTTCCGTCCCATGCTTCGCGCCCTCTGCCAGGACCGGCGGCAGGGAAAGCCCGCCGGCCAGAGCGCACAGGCGTTTTTGAACACGCTGGCGGATATGGCGCTGAAGCTCTGCGAGCAGATCCGTGCCGAGACCGGGCTGGACAGAGTCGTCCTCTCCGGCGGCACCTTCCAGAACAGGATCCTGCTGCGCCGCCTGCCGGCGCTGCTGCAGCAGGCGGGCTTTGCCGTGTATCACCACAGCAGAGTCTCCACCAACGACGAGGGCGTCTCCTTCGGGCAGGCGGCCATTGCGGAAAGGAGCGGAAAGCACCATGTGTCTTGCCATACCGCTGGAGCTTGTTGAGATCTCCGGCAACGAAGCCGTGGGCGCGCGGGACGGCGTCCGGCGGAGCATCCGGGTGGACTTTATCCCGGAGCCGAAGGTGGGCGATCATGTTATGGTCCACGCGGGCTTTGCCATCGAGCGGCTGAGCCCGGAGCAGGCAGAGAAGGATCTGGCCGCCGCACGGGAGGTGGAGGCGGCCCTGCAGGAGGTCTATGAAGCGGCAAGAAGGAGCTGAGGCCATTCTGGAGCGCATCCGCCGCCGCAGGGCGGGCCGGGTGAACCTGATGGAGGTCTGCGGGACCCATACCATGGCCATCGCGAAGAGCGGCATCCGCTCTCTGCTGCCGGAGGGCGTCCGGCTGCTTTCCGGGCCGGGCTGTCCGGTGTGCGTCACGCCGCCGGAGGTCATCGACTGCTATCTTGCCCTGGCCATGGAGCCGGATGTGGTGCTCTGCACCTATGGCGACCTGATGCGCGTTCCCGGCAGCCGGCAGGGAGACAACCTGAACCGCCGGAAGGCGCTGGGCGCGCAGGTGGAGATCGTCTATTCCCCGCTGGACGCGCTGGCGCTGGCCCAGGCCATGCCGGAAAGGCAGATCGTGTTTCTGGGGGCGGGCTTTGAGACCACCGCCCCGGGGACGGCCATCGCCCTCCGGGAGGCGCGGCGGCAGAGGATCCCCAATTTTACCGTATTATCCATGCTCAAGCGGGTGGAGCCGGCGCTGCGGGCGCTGATGGCAGACCCGGAGTTCAATGTGCAGGGCTTTCTCTGCCCGGGCCATGTGGCCACCATTCTGGGGGAGGCGGGCTTCCGCTTCCTGCCGGAGCAATATTCCATGCCGGCGGTGATCGCGGGCTTTGTGCCGGAGGAGATCCTGACGGCCATCGACCTGCTGCTGGCCCAGCTGGAGCAGAAAAGGCCCCGGCTGGAAAACGCGTATCCCCAGGCCGTGCGCCCGGAGGGCAATCCGCTGGCCCGACAGGTGATGGAGCAGGTCTTCTGCCCCAGAGACGATCTCTGGCGGGGGCTTGGGTCCATCCCGGAGAGCGGCCTCGGTCTGCGGCCGGATTATGCGGACCTGGACGCGGAGCGGCGCTTCGGTCTGAAGCCAAAGCCGGCGGAGACGGCGCTGCCCTGCCGCTGCGGAGAGGTCATCCAGGGCAAGCTGGCCCCGGAAGCGTGTCCGCTGTTCGGGACGGTCTGTCTGCCGGAGGAGCCGGTGGGGCCGTGTATGGTGTCCGGCGAGGGCGCCTGCGCCGCGGCGTATAAATATCATCTGTAAAGAAGAGGTAGTATGGAAGAGCTCATTACGCTGGATTATGGCAGCGGCGGCAAAAAGACCGCTTCGCTCATCGAGAAGCTGATCCTGCCCCAGCTGGACAACCCGGCCCTTCGTCAGCTGGGCGACGGCGCGGTGGTCCCCGGCGGGGAGGAGCTGGTCTTCTCCACCGACAGCTTTGTGGTCAGTCCGCGCTTTTTCCCCGGCGGCGACATCGGCAAGCTGGCCGTCTGCGGAACGGTGAACGACATCTGCATGAGCGGCGGCGAACCGAAGTGGCTCTCGCTGGCGCTGATCATCGAGGAGGGCCTGCCCGCGGCCCAGCTGGAGCAGATCCTTTCCTCCGTGGCGAAGGCCGCGAAGGAGGCGGGCGTGTGTATCGTCACCGGCGACACCAAGGTGGTGGAAAAGGGCCGGGGCGACGGGATCTATATCAACACCGCCGGCATCGGCGTGCTGCGGCATCCGGGGCTGAGCCCCCGGGCCATCCGTCCCGGCGACCGGGTGCTGGTCTCCGGCACGGTGGGCGACCACGGCGCCGCCGTCATGCTGGCGCGGAATCAGAATCTGGTCCGGGGCGAGCTGAAGTCCGACTGCGCGCCGCTGCACCGGCTGTGCGCCGCGCTGCGGCAGCTGGGGAGCGGGCTGCGGGTCCTGCGGGATCCCACCCGGGGCGGCGTGGCCACCACCCTGTGCGAGTTTGTGGAGGGGACGGCGCTTTCCATCCTGCTGGAGGAGGCGGACATCCCCGTCCGGCCCGCCGTGGCCAGCGCCTGCGATATCCTGGGGCTGGATCCCCTTTACTGCGCCAACGAGGGCAAGCTGCTGGCCGTGGTGGCCCCGGAGCGGGCGGAGGAGGCGCTGGCGCTTCTGCGCGGGCTGCCCGAGGGAGAAAACGCCGCCGTCATCGGCACGGTGGGCGAGCAGTGGCCCGGGAGAGTGGCCGTGCGCACGGCCCTGGGCGGAACGCGCATCGCAGCCAAGCTGGCGGGCGCGCAGCTGCCCCGCATTTGTTAGTGTTATCCCATGCGAAGGCATATGATATAAATTAGAAAAACAAAAAATACACGATGAGAGGTGGAACAATGCAGGAATACAAGAAAATCAGCATCACCAAGGACCAGATCGTTCCCATCGCGCAGAAGATGCGGGCGGCGGGCGTTCCTCTGGCCATGATCCACGGCTTTATCAACGACCAGGGCAAGCCCAACGTTTCCTACGAGTATACGGTGGGCAGCGGCATCGAGTCCTACACGGTGGACGGAGAGAGCGTGCTTCCCTCCATCTCCGGGATCTACGACCTGGGCGCGGAATGGCCGGAGCGGGAGCTGATGGAGCTGATGGAGGTCACCTTTGAGGGCGTCGATACCTCCAAGCGGCTCTTCATGCCCGATACCATGCTCACCGATCAGGGCCACATTCTGGTGACTCCCATGAAGGAACTGATCGACAATATGCAAGGCAAGGAGGAAGCGAAATGAGCTATATCGTCCCCATCGGACCCTATCATCCCGCGCTGGAGGAGCCGGTCCACGCAAGGCTCTATACCGAGGGCGAGGAGATCAAGTCCGCAGAGGTATTCATCGGCTATAACCACCGCGGCATCGAGAAGCTGGCCATGCAGAAGAACTTCATCCAGACCATCACACTGGTGGAGCGCGTCTGCGGCATCTGTTCCCATTCCCACGCCCTGGCCTATGCCCTGTGTCTGGAGGAGATCGCCGGCGTCCAGGTCCCCAAGCGCGGCCAGTATATGCGCGTGATCGTGGAGGAGCTGGAGCGCCTGCATTCCCACTATCTGTGGCTGGGCATCGCCCTGCATCTGGTGGGCCACGACAGCCTGTTCATGCACACCTGGGACGACCGTGAGGCCATCATGGACATGCTGGAGGAGCTGACGGGCAACCGGGTCAACTACGGCATCGTCACCTTCGGCGGCTCCCGCCGGGACATCACCGACACCCAGATCCAGGACCTGCGGGATATGCTGGACAAGATCGAGCAGTCCATGCTGCGCCTGAAGGATATCCTGCTGAACGACAAGACCGTGGCCCTGCGCACCCAGGGCGTGGGCGTTCTCACTACGGAGGATGCGCTGCGCATCGGCGCCGTCGGCCCCCACGCCAGAGCCTCCAACCTGGCCATGGACGTGCGCAAGGACGCGCCCTACAGCAGCTATGAGGATTTCGACTTCGACGTGGCCGTCTGGCCCAGCTGCGACGTGTTCTCCCGGGTGGTCATCCGCGTTCTGGAGAACTTCTCCAGCATCTCCATCATCCGCCAGGCGCTGGATAAGCTGCCCAAGGGCCCTGTGAACCTGGGCAACAAGATCCCCAAGATCCCCGCCGGTGAATATATGATCCGCCACGAGGCGCCCCGCGGCCAGCTGACCTATAAGGTCGTTACCGACGGCGGCGAGACCAATAAGCGTCTGTCCATCCATGTGCCCACCTTCCGCAACGCTCCCACCGTCCCCACCATGCTCAAGGGCAATTCCGTGGCAGACGCGGGCCTGATCATCGCCAGCATCGACCCCTGCTTCTCCTGCATGGACCGGTAAACCGCGATGCATGAAATGGCCATTACCGAAGGGATCATGGAAGCGGCGGTCCCTGCGGCGCAGGCTCAGGGCGCAAAGAAGATCCTGGAGATCCGCCTGAAGATCGGCGAACTCTCCGGCGTGATCCCCGAGTGCATCCAGTATTATTTCGATATTGTGAGCCAGGGGAGCATCGCCCAGGGCGCAAGGCTCCGGGTGGAAAAGATCCCCGTCACCGTCCGCTGCAGAGACTGCGGCTACGAGGGCGGGATCGACCGGAAAAAGATCCGCTGTCCCCAGTGCGGCAGCGGGGAGCTGAAGCTCCTTTCCGGCAGAGAATATTATGTAGACAGTCTGGAGGCGGAATGATGGAGATCAAGGTCGTAAAGCAGATCCTGGCCTGGAACGAGGACGTGAGCCGTCAGGTCCGGGAGACGCTGGCAGAAAAGAAGGTCTGTATGATCAACGTGATGGGCTCGCCCGGCGCGGGAAAGACCAGCCTGATCACCCGGATCATCGAGTCCCTGCGGGAAACCTACCGCATCGGCGTCATCGAGGGCGATATCGCCGGGCAGATCGACGCGGACAAGATCTACGCCATGGGCATCCCGGTGGTGCAGCTCCAGACCGACGGCGCCTGCCATATCGAGGCCATGTCGATCCAGCATATGCTTTCCATGTTCGACCTGGACAGCCTGGACGTGCTGCTGGTGGAGAACATCGGAAATCTGGTGTGCCCCGCGGAGTTCAACATCGGCGAGAGCTTTCGCGTGGCCATCCTCAGCGTTCCCGAGGGCGACGACAAGGTGGAGAAATATCCGCTGATGTTTGCCACCACCGACGCCCTGGTCATGAACAAATACGACATGAAGCCGTATTTCGACTTTGACGACGGGCGGGTGGAGCAAAACGCCCGGGATCTGAACGCCCATGTGCAGGTCTTCCGCGTTTCCACCCGGACCCGGGAGGGCGAGGACGCGTTTATCCGCTGGCTGAGCGATAAGATCAGCCAAACAATTCATTCGTAATATTTTGGAAAGGGAGGCGTTCCTTTGAAAAAGGCAACCATTCCGGCAGTCCTCTCCACCAGCGTGATCTGTTATCTTTTCTGGCTGGTGGTGACGGGACAGCTGGCACAGCTGTTCGCTGGCAATCCAAGCGCCCAGGTCCTGATCGCAGGCGCGATCGTCAGCCTGGCTACCGCGCTGTTCGCGGCACGGTTTTTCATCCACAAGTCCCCGTTTTATCTCTGGAACCCCGTTCGTCTGGTCAAGCTCCTGGTCTATGTGCTGCCCGTGTTCCTGTGGGAGCTGCTGAAGGCCAACTGGGACGTGGCCAAGCGGGCTCTGAACCCCAAGCTGCCCATCAACCCCGGCATCGTGAAGGTCCCCGTGGATCTGAAGGAGGAATATGCCCAGTCCATGCTGGCCAATTCCATCACCCTGACCCCCGGCACCATCACCATGGCCACCGCTGAAGAGGACGGACAGCTGAATTACTACATCCACTGGATCGATGTGGCGACCCAGGACAATCAGGAGGCCGGCGACGCCATCAAGGGCACCCTGGAAAAGTGGGTAAGGAGGATCTGGGAATGAACGAACTGCTTTGGTTTGGCATCTGCTTCATCGCGCTGGCGCTGCTTCTGACCTACCGGCTCATCAAGGGCCCCAGCGTTGCAGACCGTGCGGTGTGCGCAGACAGTATGGATATTCTTACCGATATGGCGCTGGTGTGCTTCGCTCTGTATTCCGGCCGGGGCATCTACCTGGATATCGCCCTGATCACTGCGGTGCTGGGCTTTGTGGGTTCCACCATGATCGCCCGGTATCTGGAGGGCAAACTATGAGATATGTGATCGATTTCTTCATGGCCCTGAGCATCTTCTTCGCTCTGGCCGGCGTGGTGGGCATGCTGCGCATGCCGGACGCCTACTGCCGGATGCAGTCCAGCACCAACATCAGCACCCTGGGCATGCTGGGCGTTATCATCGGCGGCGCGTGCTACGCCATCAACGACCTGCATAATTACGAGATGTTCATCAAGCTCCTGATCCTGGGGCTGTTTTATCTGCTGACCTCTCCCATCTCCGGCCACGCCATCGCCAAGGGCGCGTATCATCACGGCGTGAAGATGGATGAGAAGTCTGTCTGCGACAAGTATGGGGAGGATATGGAATGATGCTGAGTGCTCTGTTTTCCCTGAATACGCTGGTGATCGTGGGCATGGTGGTCTCCGCCGTGCTGGCCGTGGCCTTTGAAAAGCCGCTGTCCTCCGTGATCGCCCTGGGCGTGACCGGCGCGTTTGCGTCGCTGGAGTTCATCCTGCTCCATGCTCCCGATGTGGCCATCTCCGAGGCCGCCGTGGGCGCGGTGCTGGGGACCGCCATCTTTATCATCGCCATCAAGAAGACTACCCCGAAGGAGGACGAAGAGAAATGAAAGCGAAACAGCTCATCGGCATCCTCGCGGTGGTGGTCATGCTGGTGACCTGCGTGGTCGTTCTGCAGGACACCTACAAGCTCGGCCCCACCTACACCGGCCGGACGGACGTGAGCCAGCTGCAGGCGGATCCTGACGGCTATACCTCCGATCCGGAGTATACCGATCCCAACGGCATCGCCGGCATCATCATCGACACCAACCTGCAGCAGACCATGGCGGCCAACGACGTGGCTCCCATCGTGTTTGACTACCGTGGCTACGATACGCTGGGTGAATCCTTCATCCTGCTGACGGCCATCGCCGGCTCCTATGTGATCCTCAGCTCCGGCAAGCACGGCAAAAAGGAGGGCAAGGATCAATGAAACTGAAAAGCGGAATCCAGGAGAAGAACATCATCCTGAAGTGCGGCGCAGACGCCCTGCTCCCCTTCGCCATCGTGTTCGGCATTTATGTGATCCTGTTCGGCACCGTCAGCCCCGGCGGCGGCTTCCAGGGCGGCGTCATCGTGGCGTCTGCCGCGCTGCTGCTCTATCTGGGCTATGGCTACAAGACCACCTCCGGCGCCATCAACGGCGAGGTCCTGCGCATCAACGAGGCCATCGGCGCGACGCTCTATGTTCTGCTGGGCGCCTGCGGCCTGGTGATGGGCTTCAATTTCTGCACCAATGTGTTTTATGATATCGGCAACGTGGGCGATCTGGTCTCTGCCGGTACCATCACCTTCATGAGCTGGGCCGTGGGCTATAAGGTCCTCACCGGCGTCGGCTTCCTGCTGCTGCTCATGCTGGGCCTGCTGGCCGCCGGCAGCGACGACGAAGCGGAAGAAGAAGGAGGGCAAGCCAAATGATGATCGTCAACTACATCGCCGCCGCCATCCTCATCTCCCTGGGCCTTTATGCGATCCTGTTCAAGAAGAACCTGATCAAGATCGTCCTGGGCATGGGCATCGTGGACTACGGCATCAACCTGCTGATCGTGAGCATCGGCTACAATGAGGGCGGCACCGCGCCCATCTTCGGCTCTGAGCTGACCGCCGGAATGTATTTCGTGGACCCCGTTCCCCAGGCCCTGACCCTGACCAGCATCGTCATCGGCGCCTGCGTGGACGCCATGGCCCTTTCTCTGGTCATCAAGCTCTACCAGCAGTATCACACCACCAATGCTGATGAAATAAGGAGGCTCCGCGGATGATTGGTTATGAACATTTCCCCGCGATGGCCGTCATGGGCCTGTTTCTGGGCGCGTTCCTTGTGGAGATCTTCGGCTCCAAGAACAAGACCGTCCGGAACATCCTGGCCGTTGGCGCAGCAGCCATCGCCTTTGCGGAGATCGTCGCTTTGATCAAGCCCGTCATGATCGACGGCCAGGTGATCTCCTACTGGATGGGCGGCTGGGAGCCGGTCAACGGCTATGCCATCGGCATCGGCTATGAGATCGACCAGCTGAACCTGTTCTTCGCTCTGCTGGTGGTCTCCACCTTCCTGTTCTCCGGCATCTATTCGCTGAAGTATATGGAGCGGGACCATCATCTGGGCCACTACTACACCCTGTATCTGATGCTCTCCGGCTCTGTGCTGGGTCTTGTGCTCACCGGCGATATCTTCAATATGTTCGTCATGATCGAGATCATGACCTTCGCCTGCGTGGCTCTGGCTGCCTTCCGCAGCCGGCAGAAGGGCGCTCTGGAGGCCAGCTTCAAATATCTGGTCATCGGCTCCATGGGCTCCTCCTTCACCCTCTTCGGCATCACCCTGCTCTATGCCCAGTGCCACACGCTGAACATGGCGCAGCTCTCCTCCATCCTTTCCACCACCCATACCCCCACCACGACGCTGGCGCTGGGCATGCTGGTGGCCGGCTTCGGCGTGAAGGCCTATCTGGTGCCCTTCCACACCCCTGCCGCCGATTCCTACACCGTGGCCCCCGCCTCTGTCTCCATGATGTTCTCCGGTATGGTGAACAAGGCCGGCGTCTACGGCATGATCCGTCTGCTTTACATCATCTTCCGCTCCATGGATTCCACCGCGGTGCAGACCCTGCTGACCATCATCGGCACGGTGACCATGTTCGTGGGCGTTACCATGGCGCTTTCGCAGCATGACTTCAAGCGTCTGCTGGCCTTCCACTCCATCTCCCAGATCGGCTATGTGATCACCGCCGCCGGCCTGGGCACGGCGCTGGGCCTGACGGGCGGCCTGTTCCACGCCATGAACCACACCCTGTTCAAGGGCCTGCTGTTCCTGTGCGCCGGCGCCGTCTTCTATGCCACCGGCAGCACCAATCTGGACGAGCTGGGCGGCCTGAGCAAGCGGATGCCCAAGACCACCATCTGCTTCCTGGTGGGCGCCTTCTCCATCGCCGGCCTGCCCCCCTTCAACGGCTTTGCATCCAAGTGGATGATCTATCAGGCCACCTATGAAAAGGCCGTTACCACCGGCCACATCGGCTATGCCCTGGTGACGGTGGTGGCGCTGGTGGTGTCTGTCATGACGCTGGCCTCCTTCATCAAGGTGACCCAGGCCGTCTTCTTCGGCCAGACCCCGCTGACCTGCCGCAAGGCCAAGGAGGTCCCCTTCGCCATGCGCCTTCCCATGTGGATCATGTCTGTCCTGTGCCTGCTGACCGGCGTCTGCTACGAGCAGGTCAATAAGTATCTGCTGACGCCCGCCGTCAAGGCCGCCTTCGGCGTGACCCACTACATCGATGAGATGATGGGCCAGGGCTATGCCGCTGCCGCCGGCGTCTCCGATATTCTGGTGGAGCCGGCCAAGCTGAGCCTGTGGAACCCCGTTCTGTGGCTGATCCTGTTCGTGATCGTCCTGGCTGCCGTGGGCATCGTCATCATCACCGGCAAGCCCAGCCGCGGCCGCGTTTTGGAGACCACCTCCCAGGAGGTCGTGGACGGCAAATATGCCACCTTCTTCGGCGGCGAAAAGAGCACCTTCTCCCAGGTGGGCGGCTCTGACCTGTTCTGGGGCTTCCGGAAGGACTGGAAGGGCTATTTCAAGGTCATCGAGGGCCTGCACTCCGGCGTGGTCAACGACTATGCCATGTGGGTCGTTGCGGCGACGGCCGGCATCGTGCTGTTCATGTTCATCTTTGTGCTGTAAGGAGGTGAGTAAAAGTGTTTGATATCATGTCTGTTCTGACGACTCTGTTCCACATTCTGGTGTTCCCCGGCCTTCTGTTCGTCTGCGTCATCGGCCTTTTGCTCGCCGGTATCGACCGCAAGGTCCTGGCGCATATGCAAAAGCGCGTCGGCCCCCCCATTCTCCAGCCCGTCTATGACTTCTTCAAGCTCATGGGCAAGGAGACCATCATCCCCGAGGAGGCCAACCCCTTCGTTTATAAGGCCGCGCCCCTGGTCGGCTTCGCCAGCCTGGTGGTCATGGCTTTGTTCATCCCCGTGTTCGGCTACAGCGCCTTCGGCGGCAATGCCGATCTGATCGTCATCCTCTATCTGCTGACCATCCCCGCCGTGGCCCTGATCGTGGGCGGCTCTGCCTCCGGCTCTCCCTTCGCCGGCATCGGTATCTCCCGTGAGATGGTCACCATGATGTCCTATGAGCTGCCTCTGGTGCTGGTGCTGCTGGCCGTTGCCAAAAAGGTCGGCGGCGGAGCGCTGTGCTTCTCCCTGCAGGACATCACCCTCTGGCAGCAGACCCAGGGCTGCGGCATCGTCCACTGGAGCCTGATCCCCGCCGCCATCGCCATGCTGCTGGTCATTCCCGCCGAGGTGGGAACCCAGCCCTTCGACGTGGCCGAGGCGGAGACGGAGATCTGCGAAGGCCCCCTGGTGGAATACAGCGGCGCGCCGCTGGCCATGTTCAAGCTGAACACCGCCATAAAGATGTTCATCATGACCTCCCTGTTCACCTGCCTGTTCCTGGGCGGCATCAACACCGGCATCGTGGCCCTCAACGCCCTGATCCTGGTGGCCATCTGCATCGTTCTCACCGTGCTGTGCATGACGCTGATCCATGCGGTCACCGCGCGTCTGAAGATCGAGCATCTGTTCAAGTTCTACTGGACCTTCGTCACCGGCCTGGCTGCCGTCAGCCTGGTGCTGGTTTGGTTTGGTCTGTAAGGAGGCAGCGATATGTTCAAAAAACTGATTGCCAACAGCATGGCAAGATCTCCCTGGATCTACCACATCAATACCGGCTCCTGCAACGGCTGTGATATCGAGCTGGTGGCCGTTCTGACCCCGCGCTACGATGCGGAGCGCTTCGGCTTCAAGCTGGCGGGAACGCCCCGTCACGCGGATATCATCGTGGTCACCGGCCCCATCACCAGCCAGTCCCGCGACCGCCTGATCCGCACGCTGGAGCAGGTCCCGGAGCCCAAGTGCGTGGTCTCCATGGGCTCCTGCCCCCGGTCCGGCAACGTCTTCAAGGGGAGCTATTCCGTGGAAGGCCCGCTGGAGAAGTATGTGGATGTGGACGTGGCCGTGGCCGGCTGTACGCCCAAGCCCGAAGCCGTCATCGAGGGCCTGTATAAGGCCGCTCAGATCCTGAAGCAGAAGAGGGAGGCTATGAACAAATGAACTTTCCGTTTTTGAAAGAAGCGATCACGAACCTCTTCTCCAAGCCCAGCACCGTTCAGTACCCCAATAAGGTGCAGAATGTGGAGGCCAAGCCCGGCTACCGGGGCCGCATCGCCTATGACCCCGAAAAGTGCGTCAACTGCGGCATGTGCATCAAGGTCTGTTCTCCCGAGGCCATCACCCGCCAGTTTGAGGACGTGGAGGGCGGCCAGAAGATCACCTATACCTTCGACCTGACCTCCTGCACCTTCTGCGGCACCTGCGCGGATTTCTGCAGCACCAAGGCCATCCAGATGACCGGCGACTACCATATGGTGGCCACGGATATCAAGGACCTGATGGTGGTCGGCTCCAAGGTCAAGGAGACCGTCAAGGGCAAGCTCACCTGCGGCGACGACTGCGTCTTCTGCACCCTCTGCGCCAAGACCTGCCCCGAGGGCGCCATCACCGTGGACCGGGCCACCAAGACCTGGAAGCTGGATGAGGAAAAGTGCGTCAAGTGCGGCCTGTGCGTCAGCAAGTGCCCCAAGAAGTGTCTGCGCTTTGAGGAGCCTGCCGAGGAGGGCGTCGTCTGCGGCGACGATTGCGTTTTCTGCACCCTCTGCGCCAAAAAGTGCCCCGCCGGCGCCATCACCGTGGACCGGGCGGAGAAAAAGTGGGAGATCGACCGGGATGCCTGCGTCAAGTGCGGCATCTGCATCCAGGCCTGCCCCAAGAAGGCTCTGAAGATGGGCCCCGTGGAGAAATAATTTCTGCGGGAAACAGCAGCGTTTCTTTCCTCCGGCGGGCTTTTTGCCCGCCGGAGCGCTTATTTTGGGAAAACGCAGGTTTTCTGCCAAAAACGGCTTGTAATCCCTCACGGAAGGGCGTAAAATCAGGAATAGACAGAACGCCGGGCCTTCGCCCGGGAAAAGGCCATGGCCTTTTCTGCGCTCCCACGGAAAGAGCGCAGAAATGCGCTCTTCGAATGTGACCGGCACTGCCGATGACATAATATCATAATAGTAAAGGAGAAAAACACATGAAAAGCAAAAAAAGCGCGCTGCTTTTGAGCTTTACCTCGCTGCTCATCTGCTTCGCCATGCTGGTCGGCTCCACCTTCGCCTGGTTTACCGATACGGAGACTACGGGGGTCAACAAGATCATGGCCGGTAATCTGAAGGTGGATATCGTAGACAAAGAAGGTGCTCATCTTGATAACCTGAGCTTCCAGAACAAGGAAGGAAGCGACAATATCCTTTGGGAGCCGGGCGTGACCTTCCTGACCCAGGGCTTTAAGATCAAGAACGACGGCAATCTGGCCCTGAAGTGGAAGATGACGGTCAATAAGGGCGTAAAGGGCGAAACGGATCAGTTTGACCTGAAGGATGTTATTGATTTCTCTATTGTCACAATGGATACCAGCGCTGATACGCCTGTTGAAAAGGAAGTGGATCTGGCTGCCTTTGAGGGAGAGCTGCCCAGCGGTATGAGCGAGGTTTATTACCTGAAGGCCCATATGCAGGAGAGCGCCGGCAATGACTATCAGAACCTGACGCTGGACGGCATCACGGTCACTGTCTACGCCACGCAGCTGAATTCTGAGAATGACAGCTATGGCCCGGACTATGACAAGGACGCTGTGTATCCTGCGGTCGTAAGCTCTCTGAAGGAGGTAAATGAAGCCATTGCCTCCGGAAACGCCTCGATTATCATTGACGGAAACTTTACGGTAGATGTCGCAGATAATGGCGGTTGGACTGCCTTTTACTTCAGCAAGGCAGAATACCCGAATATGGCCAAACAGATCGTTCTTGACGGCAACGGCACGGTAATGAGCAATAAATTTGCTATTTGGGCAAATCTTGGCGCAGACATCGTGATCAATGGCGGTACTTATGACAATACGGAAGGAAATGAAAGCGGAGAACAGCTGATCTATGCCAATCAGGACGGCAAGATCACGATCAACGGCGGCACATTTATTATGAAGCAAATCAATGGCGGATTGACATTCAACATCTCCAATCAGGCGGATGGCCTTGGCGGCACGATCATTATTAAGGGCGGCCTGTTCAATCAAAAGCCTGTTTGCGGAACCGCATGGCAAACGCAAGATGAGTGGAATGCAGAAACGGGCACCGGCATCAAAGTAGCCGAAGGATATATGATTGAAGAAGTAACGATCGACGGAGCAACCTGGTATAAGGTTGTTGCTGAAAACTAATTTGTTGTCAAGCCCTTTTGACAGAACCGTTTTCCCCATCCCACGGCGGCAGGCCCCCTGCCGCCGGTTTTTGCAAACGCTGTCGCAAACTGTAATGAAGATGTAACTTGACCTGCGGGGCGTTTTGCCGTATGATAGACATGAGCCAAAACGAAAGGAGGGCCGCCCCTTGGAAAAGGAAAAGATCAAGCAGATCACCGTTAACCGCAAGGCGCGGCACGACTATTTCGTGGAGGAGACCTATGAATGCGGCATCGCCCTGGCGGGCACCGAGGTCAAAAGCCTGCGGGCCGGGGCCGTCAACCTGAAGGACAGCTATTGCTCCATCGACGGCGGCGAGCTGTTCGTCAACGGGATGCACATCTCCCCCTATGAGCAGGGCAATATCTTCAACCGGGACCCCATGCGCAAGCGCAAGCTGCTGATGCACCGGCGGGAGATCCTGAAGCTCTTCGGCTATGTGAAGCGCGATGGCTACAGCCTGATCCCCTTGAGCCTTTATTTCAAGGGCTCCCGGGTGAAGCTGGAGCTGGGGCTTTGCCGGGGCAAAAAGCTCCACGACAAGCGGGACGATCTGGCCCGGCGGGATGCTTCCCGGGAGATGGAGCGGGCCATGAAGGAACGGAGATAACTGCGGGTAATATCATTTTATTTTATAAGGGGGCGTAAAGGTTTCGACGGGGATCCTGAGGCAGGTTCAGCGAGCAGAGGCGCCCGACCTCTATAAAACGAGCAACCTTAAAACAAACGACGAATCTAATTTCGCGTACGCGGCCTAACTAAGGCTGCCGTCTTTCCCGGGAGGGCCACGGCCCGGAGAGAGGCGTGGATCAGTGGCGTCCGTGAGTACGGTAAGCTTTGCCCGTGCCATGCATCATGAAGCTACCAAGGGCTGAAGACTGACGGCCGCCGTCAGCCCGAGGGAACGCAAACGACCGTCTGCGCTCGGAGAAAGACCTGTGGACGGGTTTTCGGACAGGGGTTCGATTCCCCTCGCCTCCACCAAAAGTCCACCGTAATTTTGATAGAATTACGGTGGACTTTTTCTATGCCCGAAAACCGCTTGATACAAGGCTTTTCGGCTGTTTCAGCACATAAGCGAACCCCGCCACAGAGCAATTCTGCGGCGGGGTTTTGTGCGTTTTTACGGCTGGTTCAGCGGTATGAGCCGTTGTAATCGTTAAACGGCTGGGGTAATCGTTAAACAGCCGAGTTCTGATAATACTCCTTATGAGAAAATCGGCGATGAAGTGCGGTCGTTGGCGGATGAGGTGCCGTTTGACATCCCCGATTCGTGGGAGTGGGTAACCGTAGCCTTTCTTCTGATGTTCCGGTGCAATAAACAGACGATTCAGCACATTGATGGCAGAATCGCTTGCATCCAACACGGCGCCTCCGATCAAGTCGCCTTTATCGTCAAAAAGCTCAAAACGGTTTTTTGTCGGATCGCACATGGCAATTTCAGGAAGCATGTCCGGCTCGTTATCATCTTCGTCCTCTTCTATCAGATTTGGGGGGCAGGGATTGGACTCAAACGCAGCGCTATAGATTTCGTTCAGCCGCCGCAGTTCTTCTTTTTCGGATTTCCTGATTTTTAACATATTACAGATTCCTTTTTCGTACGCCATCAAGGTTATCCCAAAAGGCATCAAACTCCGCTTCGCTGATGCTTCCGTTTTTGATCAGTATCTTGTACGGAACGCCGCGCCAATCATATTCTATTCCTGACTCGACATACCCGTTTTTCTCGTAAAAGGCTTTGCGCCTTACTCTCTGCTCATAATTCGGTGCGTCGGAAACATCTGCTTCCATATCAAGGATGATTCTGTTGCCTTTATAACGCTCGGCAATCAGCCCGAGCAGCGCCGAGCCGTACCCGTGATCGCGCAGCTCCTCGACGATGGCAATGAAAAGTATGTGCGTGATATCCCCAAAGGTCAGCGTCGAATAAAACCCGCAGAAAACTTCTCCGTCATAGCAGGCAATCAACTCACTTTCCCCATTTTGACCCATAAGGAATCGGACGGGGACACGCTCTTCCTTCGGGAAAGCGGTACGGTACAGGGAATCAAACTTTTCGTAGTCTGCAAAGTGATTGGTAATTTGTTTTTCGGTAAGCATAAAATCCTTTCTTGGAGGGCTTATACGCCAAAGGAATCCTTCAGCCGCTCGCAGAAATCCTCAAAATTCCCGATGCTTTCCTCATCGACAGAGGAAGCAGCAAACGCCTCTTCTTCTGCACGATAAATGGCATCCAGGCATTTCCGTGCGTATGCTTTTCCGGAATCGGTCAGAACGATATTCATTTCCCGCCGTTTTCCGGGGATTCGCTCCAGTCTGACATAGCCCTTTTCCATACATTCTTTCGTTATCGTGTTAAAGGTGGTGCGAGGAAGCATCCAATCCTCGCAGATTTGCTTTTGCGAATGTGGGCTTCCGTCGTCAAGGGCATAGAGCAAGCATATCATATTCACCTTTACGCCAAGCTTGACCGCCATCCGCTCATATATCCCGTCGATACGGTTGACAACAACCATCAGCCGACGGATAAGTGTACGGTTTTCCATAAACATCTCCTTATAATCTGAATTTGTATTATAATTATAATCCCGTTTCGTATTTTTGCCAAGACATGGTTTGTCTGCCTTGCGGTTGTCCGAGTCTATCCACAAGGGGAAAACGGCGATTTTGCATCTGCATTTTGGCGCAGATGCAAAAATCGCCGTTTGAGCAGCAAAGGACCTGATAGAATAGGAGTTTTCGGTGGACGCATTTTTGTGTCTACATTCAAGACGCTAAACTGCACCCCCCTAAAATCAAAATGCACCCCCTCTGAATCGGAGTTGCACCCCCTTAACGGGTTTCTATCAAAATTACGGTTCTTTTCCAAACAGGATCGGCCCGATGCCGATCGAAGCAAACCGCCGCCTTGACGCTGTTCTAAGGCGGCGGCTTTGTGCTGCGTTAGCGCCGGTAAATTTTGCCCCTGTGTCGAAGCCTGTCGATTTTTGTCGGAAAATAAAAGCGCCGGAGCCATTGACAA
>ERZ808252.932-NODE-932-length-24455-cov-14.238197_pt1 | contig 24455 bp, 15 predicted proteins | sample MGYA00521242_ERZ808252 | MGnify/ENA primary metagenome ERZ808252 (study PRJEB31516, sample SAMN03275581) | gut metagenome | biome: mammalia-associated habitat; material: feces | host: Papio cynocephalus | place: Kenya | collected 2012-08-07 ...
GCCGCTCCGGGGAGCCGTCTGCCCGACAGGTCGTAGCGCGCCGCCGCCCGCTTTCCGGCCGACTTCTTGTCCACTGCCGGAGCTGCAGCCACGCCGGAGGTGGCACCCTTGGCGGTGGTGTCGAAGATGTAGGACACATATCCCTCCGTGGCACCCGTCTCACCGTCGTCGGGAATGGTGTAGCCGTAGCCCACGATGTAGCGTCCGTCGGCAGAGATGGCGCAGGGCTTGTGGCCGAGCACGGTGTCGAACTCGGCAAACTCCGGCACTCCGGGGAACGCCTCCGAGAGCGTCTGGGGCGCGGCAGCCCCCGCCTTCCATATCGCGCTCACCTCCTGATCCATCCTGCCCGTCCATCCGGTCATCGTGCCATCGTTGGCGATGCCGGCCGAAGTGCACTCGCCCACCGACTCGTCATACCAGTATTCCTCCAGCTCATCGGTCTCGAGGTTGTACCTTCCCAGTCCATAGACGGCCCCCCAGCCATCGTCGGTATACTTGGCGATGGTCAGTGCGAGCCACTTTCCGTCCTCGCTCATGGCCGTCGGGGTGAAGAGGGCGTAGTTGTTGCGGTCGGTCCCGATGTAGTCCGGGTTGCAGCAGAAGCGGTTGCGGCTGATGAAGTCCACCGAGTAGGTCTTTCCGTCGCGGTTGAGCCGCCACACCACGGCAGGATAGGAGGCGCCCGGGTCTATGACATATCCGGCGATGACGGACCTGTCTGCGGACACGAAGTCGGCCGAGCTGCCGAAGATCACCTCCGGGTCGTCGGGGTCGGTGGAGGTCCATCCCGCCCACTTCGAGGTGGGCTCTGGCAGGCTGACGGTGCTTTCGCCGTCGAAGTACACCGCGTTCCAGTACGTCCCACTGTCATCCATCTTGGCTCCGGCGATGAAGTTGCCGTCGGGAGTGATCGTCTTTGTCATGGCCGCCTCGACCAGTTCCGACGTCCCGTCGGCATAGTTGCAGATGCGTCCGTAGAACTCCGATCCGGGGCTGTATATCCCCACGGCCTTCCCTTCGTTGGATATGGCCCTGATGTCGACGACGTTCTCCGCGTTCGCCTCGCCAAACGACTTGGTCGTCTTCTCCTGTGCGTCGTACATGTAGTAGAGCTTGTCCATCAGGGTGTAGCCGCCCACATACCTGCCGTTGGGCGAAACGGCGAACATGATGGCCTGGTCGTTCTGCGGGGCCGGGATGGCGGTGTAGCCGTTGTCGGCCGTTGTCTGCGCAGTGAGGGCACACGATGCTGCCAGTAGTGCAGCAGAGAGGAATAGATTTTTCTCCATAGTCGTTTGGTTTTAATGTTAGTAACTTGTCTAAAGATAGTGCCAGCGAGCGCAATGAGAACTTGTTCTCAGATTGCTTTATGTGACTTATCTGTGGCAAAGATAGCACTTTTATTTGTAAAAACAAGCCTTTTGTTCTATTTTTTAATATTATTACTATCTGCCAAAACGCCAAGTCCACCGCTGTTCCGCCAGAAGTCCTTGAAAAATGGGGACATCGGAATGGCTTTTCCAAGTCCATATCAGGGCCACCACGTCATTGTGCGAAGTGGCCATGGAGCGCATTAATTTCAGCAGGTGCCTTAATTCTTTCCCTCCGCAGCGGCGGACAGGGCGCCAGGGCTGTCGGCCGCCGCTGTCTTCCGGCCAGGGCAGGCGTGAGTTTTCCGTCCGGCTCGTCCCCGGCAACGCGGAAAGTGTAGCCCCGTGGGCATAACCTGCTGGCCGATTGGGGATGGAGGCAAGGTGGCGCAACTACCAAAAAACTGAGCAATGGAGGGGGAATGGGCACCGAAAATGCCATTTTGTAGTTAAAACATCTTATATAATGTGAAATGGGGGGGGTAATTTGTTAATGCTTAAAACAAATTATACCTTTGCCAAAATTTTAAAAAAGCACGTTTTCTGACTATACTTAGAAAAGCCCGATAGTCAAAAGAAATCTGCTAAAGAGAACAAAGTAATATTTATCAACTTTTTAAACCGAGACACTTGAGTGTATTAAAAATGAAGAGACCATTTAGAACATTAAAAGAAGCAATCAGCACAAGACTAACATTGCTACTTTCACTTGTTGCGCAAGCCATCTTTCTGACCGGCGGATGCCTACAAGCGCAGGCGCAGACTTCCAACTCGGGAGCCAGCATCGATGACCTTGAGCAGTTGGAGGGATGCAGCGAGAAGCAGGTAAGAGCCGCCGCCATCAGCGACAAGACCTTCCCTACCAGCGACAAGAACAAGATTTTCTTCCTCTACAATGTCAAGACCGGACTGTTGCTCAACGCAGGCGGCTATTGGGGAACGCACGTTTCCCTCCAGGAGTACGGCATGCCCCTGTGGATTCACACGGACAACCGAAACTGGATTCACCTGGGACACCAGTTCGACAAAGACGATGAGGAGCATGGAGAGGGCAGCTACGTAGAGTATGAGACCGCCGGAAACGACGTGGACAAAGGCGTGTTCATGGACAGAGGCTACCTGTATTCCGGAGGCAATTGGGGTAGCACCATCGTCAAGAGGGGCTGGAAGCTGGAGGCTGTCTCTGGCAAGACCAACACCTACAGGCTCTACACCTATCTCAACAACGCCTACTCGTCAACCACCACCGCCAACTTTGGCAGCACCAAGTATTACCTCAACGCCGCCAAGGAGCAAGGCGACGTGGATAAGAGCTGCGAGGCGGTGAAGGAAGGGAGCAGCGAAATCACCGGCGGCTCTGACGAGTGGAAGTTCATCTCCTACCAGCAGATCTATGATTTGCAGGACTCGAAGACCCAGAACATCACCAGCTCGCTCGACTTGAGCTTCCTCCTGCAGTGCCCAGGGTTCATGCGTGAGAGCGCCGCCCTGAGCCAATGGAAGATCAGCGGGTATGACGACGCGGGCCAGATTCGCTTCGGAATGGAGAAATATTACAAAGAGGTCGGCAGCGACGGGACCATCAGCTCCTCCTATACCGACGACCTCGGCAGTAGCTACACCTTCAATGACCAGACTTTCACGGAGCATCAGAGTTACGAGCGCTATTGCGGCAAGTACCATTGCGGCGACGTCAAGGACGCCGACGCGACCATCTACCAAGACATAAAGGTCAGCCATAGCGGCGCATACGTCGTGGAGTGCAAGGGATTCTCCACCACCACCAAGGCAAAGCTCTTCGCCGTGATGGTCAAGGCGGACGGCACGGTCGACAAGACGACCTATCGCGCCACCGTGCTCGGCCAGACCGCCTACATGTCGGACGCTGAGAAGGAAGCCCTTCATGTCAGGGAACAGAACATGGACTACGCCGCAAAGGAGTTCTACGGCAGCCACAAGTACTTCAACAGCGTGCTGGTGCAGGTGCCTGAGGGTGGCGGCACGATCCGCTTCGGCATCCACATCGCGGACGACGCAGACCAAGAGGCCTCTTCGTCAGCCTCCGGCGAGTGGACGGTATTCGACGACTTCCGCCTCCTCTACGCCAGCAAGACCACCGACGGCGACCTGGTGCTCGACGAGCTCAGAGACAATCTGAGCTACCTGGAGGATTGCTCCAACACCTACCAGAACGTGTCGCTCCACCTGAACAAGTCGTTCGACAAGGACAAGTGGAACGGTTTCATCCTGCCGGTCAACCTTACCAAGGACCAGCTGACCACTACTTTCGGCCCGAACGTGAAGTTGGCCAAGCTCGCCAAGCTGACCGAAAACGAGATCCAGTTCCAAAGCGTGGACATGGACGAGGCAAATGATGACGAGGTCGTGATGAACGCCTACGTGCCCTACATCATCTTCCCGACCAGGGACTTGACCACCGAAGTGAATCCCGCCTACACCGCCCTGCTCAGCAAGACGGGCAGCAGCACGGCTCAGGACGTACACGTCGCCATTGCCAAGAACCACATCGTCATTGCCAATGTCTCAATGGCTGTCAACAGCGACAACAAGAACGACCTCAGCCTCATGAACACCACCAACTGGACGACCAACAGCACCATCGCTGTGGATGGAACGGGCACTCCTTTCGTTAAAGGCGACGGCAAGATGGCCGCCTACGGCACCTTCGCCCGCACCTTCGGCACAGCCACCCAGGGCGACGACGGCGTGTGGACGGTGACGGACAAGTCGCAAATCATCGCCGGCCGCAGCAACTTGGTAGGCTGCTACTTCTTCGATGGCGGCGAGATGTATTACTCCGACACACGCGCCAGAGGACTGAGAGGATTCAGCGTGTGGTTTGCCCCCGAGGCTGCGGCAGGAGCTTCCACCCAAGTCACCACTTTCCTCGACGGCATTTCGATGGGCGAAGCCACCGGCATCAACGCCGTAAGCTACGGCCCACAGGACGCCAAGATAGAGAAGTTCGCCCACGGCATCTACAGCCTGAACGGGCAACTCATCAGCCGGAGCCAGTCGTTGGACGAGCTTCCCAGCGGAATCTATATCGTCAACGGAAAGAAAGTCTGGAAGAAATAGTCTTGTGCAGACGAGATTCATCCTGCGACAAGACACATGAAAATGTAGGATTCATAAAATTAAGATAAACAAAATAATATCAACTGGACAAAAGAGCGATTAAAAGCTCAACATCAGCAAAAATGAAAAAGACATATATCAGACCAGACATCACGATGGTCAACGTAGAAACGAGCAGCCTTATGAAAGCTTCACCAGCCAAATGGACTGTGAAAACTGATGTAACGGACGAGACACAGACCCCGTCCGATTGGGGACTTATCAACAACGACAAGGGAGAGGGAGCGTATAAGAAAGAAGACGACCCCTGGAACTCTGATAATTGGTAAGCCAAGCACATAACTTCTTAGAGAGAAATCGTTAGCATCGGTTTCTTATTAAAGACTATTGGGCATAAAAAGCGGACGTACGCGGAGGGCAACCCCTCCCGTGCGTCCGCAACTTTTTATCATCTATTGCTGCCGTTTTTCCCCCAATCCGGCCATCAGACTTCCTCCTCTGTCTGCCGTTTTTTCCCAATCCGTCCATCAGATTTCGTTTCGTATGGCCGTTTCCTTCGTGCAGGCCGCCCCGTAAACATTGAAGCCACGGCGGGCTTTGACTGCTGCCTCGTGCCAGCGCAGACAGGCGGTGGCGACGATTCAGCCCCTATGACACGATGAAATGGGCTCTTTTGGCGTGCGATTCAGCCCCTATTACGCGCTAATTCAGCCCCTTTCGCAACGCCATTCAGCCCCTTTGACGCGGGGGTGGACAGTTGGCGGCACGGCGTTGCCCATGGTATAAGCATGCCCAATCGCTGACATTGAACCCAAATCGGTCATTAGATTTCGTCCCAGGTTGCTGTTTGTTTCGTGCAGGTTGCAACGTAAGTGTTGAAGGCATAGCGGGCTATGGCGAGACACTTACGGCAGCAAGATGCACGAAAGAAACAGTGACCAGGGGCGAAAAGATGGAAAACGTCTCGTTTTTTTGTCGATTTCGGTCTAATGACCGATTGGGGTTGAAGTGATTGGGCATAGGGGAGGGGTGCTTATCGGACGGTAGTGGTCTTCACCCACTTGCCGCCTTTCTTCATGATGTATAGGCTATGGCCGGAGCTGCCGCGCCCATTGGCTTTCTCTATTCTCCTGCCATCCATGGTATATATTTCGGTCGGGGATGGATTGCCGCCTGCCACAATGCCTTGTATCGCTGCCGGGTCGGCGGTGGTGAACTGGATATAGTTTGCCGGCTCGCCGTCGGCAGTCTTCGAGTCTATTGCCGTCCAGTTGCCGTCCTCGTCCTTGCAGCACACCTGTCCGTAGTAGGCGTGCCCCGGCTCAGTGCCGTCTATCTTGCCGCTTATCGTGATGTTCTGCGTCCTTCCTTTTTTGATGGTCGCCGATTTGGCCATGTAGCCTACTTGCTCCTTCGTGTTGGGGTCGTAGACCACAAACCTCACCTCGTCGTTGAAGTCTTTCTCTGTACACTTTATGTATGCCCTGACCCTGACGTTGTCCGGGTCCACGCTGTTGTAGTTGTTGTCAGGGAATATGATTTTTGTTTGGACGTCCAGCACCGGCGTCTTGTCTATTACCTCTACGTTGTAGTAGTCGGTGAGCTTTCTGTACTTTCCGTCTTCCAGTGCGAACAGGGCTACCTTGTATTCGCCGAGCGTTTTTGGCGCGGTCACCTCCAGACTTGCCTCCGTCTCTGCCCCCGCAAGTACGCTTGCCGCGCCATTCTCCTGCTTGTGCAGGTCGGGCTCGCCCTCAGTGAGGAATCCGACGTAGAGGCTTTCGTTGAAGTCAGCCCCCGGCTTGCATTTGATTCTCGCCTTTATGGTCATGCTCTCGCCGGCATAAACCTTTTCCGGAGCTTCGACGTTGCTGACCTCTATGTTCACCGGAACAATTCTTGAGAAAGCGATTTTGCCGTCTTTCACCGTGGCTGCCAGCCGAAGTCTTACGCCGTCGGAGGAAGCGTATATGTCCCTCCATGCCTTGCTGTCAGCGCCGTACACCGCCGGTGTCACGACATAGCTGCCTTCGGCCTTCGGAAATTCCGTCAGGCTGATCGTGTAGCCGCTGTCGCTGTGTGTGCCGTTGCCGCTGTGTGTGCCTTCCTCCTTTATATATGTGGCGTTTCCGTTGGCGTCGTCCACCCTCACGCCGTAGGCATAGGCGGCCTCGTCGGTCTTAGTCCTTATCTGTGCCGAGAGCTTGAGCTGGCTGTTGGCGTCGGCCTCTTGCTTGTCCGTCGATATGGAGTAGCTGATTTTTGAGAACAAGTAGCGCTGGCTCTCATCGTTGGGGTCGTACATGTTGGTGATGATGCACTGATAATAGTTGAACCCGTCTCCGCTCGATCCTCCGATGCCCTGTATTGGCGGATTGAGCGCGCTGCTGCGGTAATATCCGTCGGCTGTTCCGCCCCATCCCCAGTTGATGTGCAGGAATCCGTCGCGGTATCCGTCGCAAACGAAGGCATGCCCCTCCATGTGGGAGGTGGCTCCGGTGTAGAACACGGGGCGGTCGTGCGACAGTTCGTCGTAGATGTACTTGTCCCATGAGGCAGTTGACATATAATCTCGGAGTATGAGCATTGCCTTTGTGTATCCGAAGTTCCTCTTTAGCCCATTGACCGTCTTGTCGGTTGTCGCTCCGCTTCCCGACGGGTCATACTCCATGTCGACGGCGTTGCCTATGGCATACATGAGTGTTGCTACGGCATCTTTTGCCGTTTGGCTGCTATTGGCGGTATATTGTGCGGTCATGCTGCCCCAGTCAAACGTCGTGGCGCCGTAGTCCATGCCCTTGTAGGTTCCCGTCCCCCTTTCCGGCCATTTGTTGTAGTACATGATTTGTGCCAGTGCGGTAGCCACGCATCCCGTGGGGCACGTCGTTCCGCTCTTCACCGGGCACTTGTCGTTGTATGGGCTGTCCTGGTTCCATCTTGACGAGAGCATCGGGGCGATCTCCTTGTACCTTTCCTCCGAAGCGGCATCGTCGGCATAGAGGGCCGTTGAGCTGGTGGCGAACTGCTCCTTGTGCTGCTGCATGTAGCTGATCTGCCTGTCGTACTCGCTGAGCCACCAGCGCAGGTTGTCCGGCAAGTCCTTCTCGGAGAACGACCCGGCGTCCGCATATCCGAGTACGGCCTCCTTTACCATGTCGTCGCCCGCAACGACGATGTATCCTTCGCCCTTGCCGATATTGAACACGTAGTGTCCCTCGGTCTGTGAGGCCAACACCAGGGCTTCTTTCCTGCCTGCCTGTGTCGTCTTCAGGGATGGAACATTGTCCGCGACAAATTGCTTTGCGATATTTCGGGCCGCGTTGACGGGGATTTTGTCGGCAAGGCACATGGCTGGAGTCCCCAGCATGAACGCCAATGCTATATGTATCTTTTTCATGTCTGCTAAATTTTGATATGGCATATCTGCCACCCCACGTCATGTAGGGTGGCGGATATACGGAATAAATGTTTATGTATGTGTATTTGGGGCTGCTTTGTGTGGGTGGATCAGTAGACCACCTTCAGTCCTACAAAGTAGCTTCTCGGCAGCGAGGGGCCGTAGATGTAGGAGGAATCGCGGTTCCATCCCTTGTCGAAGTCCTTCTGGTAGGCGTTGGCGATGTTCTGTCTTGTTCTATTTTCTCTGCGTACGGCGATGGCTGTGGACACGGGGATGCAGTCGTGGGGAGGCTTCCCTTATCCCCCTTCCTTGGTCTTTCCGCACCCAGTTTACGCCCTATCGCGCGGCATGCCGCGCCGTGTGGCTACGCCCTGCGTGCTCACTCGACCACCTTGATGCTCACGGCCTTGAGCTGCTGCCAGCTGGCTTTGTCGGTCAGGCGGATCATGAAGTGGTAGTCGCCGGGGTCGATGTCCTTGGGAATGGGGATGTTGACCTTGGCGTCATAGGTCTTCAGGCCCGCCGGAATGGTGTAGTCCTGGTTGTAGACCCAGGGAAATACGGGCGACTTCTTGGGGTCAAGGGGGCAGTCGCCTGCCGATGCGGTGGAGTGGGTGTGGTGGTCGAAGTTGTTGTGTATCTCGATATTGTAGTTGCCCAGCTCCACATTGTCGGTGAAGGTGTAGCGGAAGGCGATGGTGTCGCCCTTGTGATACTGCTGGCAGTCGATGGGGTTGGGCAGTGTCCCGTCCACGATCTGCGGCTTCTCCTGGTCGTTGGCGGTGGTGGGGTCGTCGTCGTCAGACGAGCAGGCGGCCAGCGACAGGGTGGTTCCCGCGGCCATTGCGGCCATCAGGGCGGCGGAAATGATGGATATGTTGCTTTTCATCTTTGTCTTTTCCTTTCTTCTTTGTTGGATGGCGGCTCCCCCTTGGCGCGCGCTGCGTGCCAAAGGGGGGCTGCCATGTGGTTTTAGTTTACTGCTTGCTGATCTCTATTCCCTCTGCCTCCTCGGTGGTAGAGTTGCCCGCAGCGTCGGTGACGGTGAAGTGGATGTGGTACTCACCGGCGGGCGCGTCGGCCGGAATGAGCGGGTGCTCATGGAAGAGCACTGAGGTTTCTCCTATATACTTCTCGTCGGTGTAGGTGAACACGTGCTCGTAACCCGCCGCCGTGTTGTGGAACTCCACCTCGATTTTGGCTATTTTGTGGGGTGCCTCAATCTGCGCCTCGAGGTGCATCTTCTGACCTACCACGCCCTTGTGGCTGTCGCCCTCGCCCACTTCCTTGAACTGGATGGCCGGCGCGGTCTTGTCGAGTGCCTTGATGGTGAGGTCGGAAACGAAGGTAGTGCTCTGTCCTATCTTGTCGGTCACGACGAAAGTCACCTTGTATGCCCCTGGCTTAGCGTCGGCGGGGATGTCGAGGTGCTCGTGGAAGGTGGTGTTTCTCACGCCGATGTACTTGCCCTCGGTGTAGGACTTGCTCACGATGGGGGTCCCGCCGTCGGCCGGTGCGATCGTGACGTCGATGCGGGCGATGAGCCCTTCGGCCACGAGGTCGCCCTCGAGGTGGAGGTCCTTGCCCGCGGTGGCCTCCTTGCAGTTCTCCTCACCCACCTCGGCCAGGGCGGCAACGGGCGCGGCTACGGACTGCTGCGGGTCGTCGTCGTCGCTGCAGGCGGTGAATACTAAGTTGAAAATGCAGCACAACACGGCGGCTGCGAGATATAATGTCTTTTTCATTGTTCTGTTGTCTTTGTCGTTTGTTGTGGGCAGATGCCCGGTTGTTTTTCTTATTGTTTGCCCTTCCCTTGGCTGTGCGCGGCCTTCCGGCTGCCCGCCTTGGGCTGTGGGCTAAAATTTCCAGGCGGCCATGACCGAGAAGTTCCTTCCCGGTTCGGGCACGCCGATGAGCCTATAGTAGCTCGTGTGGTCATAGTATCGCTTGTTGAGCAGGTTCTCCGCGCGGAGCGTCAGCTCCAGTTGGTGTCCGCCCACGGCGAAGTCCTTTCCCACGCTGGCGTTGATGAGCTGGTGTCCCTTGGTCTTTTCCTCGGGCGGCACGATCCTGTTCTGCGACCCCACGGCCTGCCACTCCAGCTCCACGTAGCCCTTCTGCCGGTCGTCCTTTGCCGGGAGGAGGTAGCGCAGCGCCGTGCGCATCGACCAAGGCGTGGAGAAGGGCAGTCCGTAGCCTTTCTTCTCGCCGCTGAGCTGGCGCGCATAGAGATACTCTCCGTCGGCGCTGAGCACCAGGGAGGGCAGGATTTTCCAGCTCGCCGCCACCTCAAATCCCCACCGGAGCACCTTGGCCTGGGTGTAGTAGTAGAGCTGCAGCCCCTCCTTGTAGGTGGGCGTGGGGTTGAGGTAGATGTAGTTGGGGAAGTAGTTGACGTAGGGCGTGAGCTGCACCGAGACGGACTGGTGCTCATACAGTATGCCCGCGTCCACCTGGTAGCTCTCCTCCGGGTTGAGCTTGGCGTTGCCGCGCTCGTAGCGGAAGAGGTTGTAGTTCACGCCGTCCATGCCCAATTCCTTGGCGATGGGCATGCGGAAGCTCTTCCCCACGTTGAGCTTGAGCACCCAGTCGCCCAGCATCTGGTTCACGCCCAGCGACCATGTGAGGCTGTTGAAGCTGCGCCTGAGGTTGGCCGACCGCTCCATGTACACGGAGTCGGTACGCTCCCGTCCTACTTCGGCGTCGGTGCCGTCGGCTGCCTCCGCCGGTGTCTTGTACCAGTCGCGGTAGCTGTGCACCCTCACGCTGCCGTGGTCGAGTCGCACGCCTGCCGTGAGGCTGAGCTTTTGCCCCAGCTTCCACTTGTCGACGGCGTAGCCTCCGAAGGTGAGCTGCTCAAAGTCGGGCAGGATGAATCCCCATCCTCCCCTGCGGTTGCGCTGATACTCCACGCTTGCGCCCGCCCGCAGCTCGTGGCTTCCGAGCTGCTGCATGGCCTTTAGGCTGCCGGAGAAGGTCTGCTTGGTGAAGCTCCGCTCCAGCGTTCCGGGCGGGATGGGCATGTAGCCGTGGGAGACGGGCTCGGAGAGCTCGCGCTGCCGGTTGTCCTGATAGGCCAAGTCGGCCTCCACCATGCCGTCGGCCCAGCTCCGGTCGGTGTGGCTCGCCACGCTGAGGTGGTTGACCGTGTGGTAGGGCAGGTCGACGTCGCGGCGCGAACTGTCGTAGTCGATGTCCGAGAGGCGCACCTCCAGGCCGTGGGCGTTGGCGAAGAATCCGGCCTTGGTGCTCACGTCCGCCACGCGGAGGCTGGTGTTCCATCCCCCGAAGGAGTAGCCAAGCATGAGGCTTCCGTCCAGTTCGCGGCCGGCGGTGTTGCGGAGCCGGCGGTCCTTGAGCTTGATCCAGTAGGAGTAATACTGCACGCTGTCGGTGGGCACCCGGTAGTCGGCGTAGTCCATCCAGGTGGCGTTGGCCTTGTACCACCACCGCCCGCGGCGTCCCTCCAGGCGCACCGACGCGCCCAGCGACTCGTTGTTGCTCCGGCAGAAGAGCGACGCCTGGCCCGAGAAGGGGCGCGTGGGCACCCAGTTGCTCTTCAGGTTAATCACCCCTCCGATGGCGTCGGAGCCGTAGGTGAGCGAGGCCGGGCCCTTGATGACCTCCGCCTGGTCCACCGCATACTGGTCTATCTCCAGCCCATGGTCGTCGCCCCACTGCTGCCCCTCGTGCTTAATGCCGTTCTCCGCCACCAGGACGCGGTTGAATCCCAGTCCGCGGATGGCGGGCTTCGACTCGCCGGAGCCCACGCTCATGGCCTGCACGCCGGGCAGACGGCTGAGCGTCTGCATGAGCGACCCGCTGAAGTTTTGCTCTATAAACTGCTTGCTCACCTCCGCTACCGGGAGCGCCGAGCGCATCTGTACGGCCTTGCTGCTGTTGCCGCTCACCACCACTTCCTTCAGGGACACGCCGTCCCTTAGCGTCTGGCGGGCACTGTCGCTCGCGGCCTCGCCCCGCACCGAATCCTCGGGCAGCGAGAAGGCCGCGCCGCTTGCCGCAGACGCATGGCAGAAGCTGATGAAAAGCGGAAGCACGGCAGCGGCCAGCTTCTTGTTTCTCATCTTAAATGTTTTGATTATTTCCCTAACCAGTCATGGCATAGCCCGCCCGTAGGCCGTGCTTCGCACACAGTCTGCACCCGAAGCGTGGAGGCCACGGCGCACCATGGCGTGCCACTTGCGGCGGCAAGCTGCCGAAACAAACAGCAACTTAGGACGAAACCTGATGACGATTTTGGGGCAGACGGGGACAATCGTACTTGCCATCGCCCGTCAACGGCCCATGACCGACAGGGGTTTCGGCCGGCCGTGGCTGCGTCGCAGAGGTCGTTCACGCCCTCAGGACGCAGACAATGCCGGAACTCATTTGTAGTAACTCATCAAAAACTACAAGGAAAAGGCCACGGGTGGCGCCCGTGTGGAGCGTATGTCCCTTTCGCCAGCCCTTACCAACGGGCAGGAAACCGCGAAAGCGACATGGACTAAGGCAACAAATGTTGCCAGATGAAGGATGACCGGCGGCACATAAGGCAGTCGCTGCAGGTGGCAGAGCACGCAGTCGTGGGCGAAGGAATGGAGCGGAGTGAGGTGGCCGTCGTGGTGGATGTGGTGCGCGCACTCGTAGCAATAGGATGCCGTCGCGCCGCCCTCCGCCTCCGGATGGTGGTGAAAGGTGATGGCCAGCAGCATGGGAATGAACACCCACACCAGCAGCCGTGCTGCCCTTTGTCGTCTTTGGTCTATCTCACGCATTCCTTAAAACTGCCTTTATGCCCCGTGGGGCATCGTTCTCAGAATTAGCTTTTTACAACTTTTGACTGCCACAAAGGTAATCGTTTGCACGCATATTGACAAAGAAAATTCCCGTTTTTTGTGCAAACAAAGTATAATTCCCGTGCAGCTCTCCACAATAATTGACCTGCGTCAATTATTTCTCCCTTTTTCCACCCCCTTGCGATAGGGGCTTTATGGCGTTGCCATTCAGCCCCTTTGGCGCTGCGATTCAGCCCCTTTCGCGCGACGATTCAGCCCCTATCGCTACGCCATTCAGCCCCTTTGGCGCGGGGGTGGATTTTTGTCGGTGTGGCGTTGCGGGCTGCCCGCCTCCCCGTGCGCACGACTCCCCCCTGACGGGGGTGGCGGAACGGCCCGATTACGCGCGCGCGTACATATTAATATATATCCCCACCGAGGTGAATACACGCACGCCATGGGGACTATCGGGTGACGCCACGGGGGTAACAGTGGGGCGGCACGGGGACGCGGGGGAAGACTTTTCGGCCATCGGGATGAATTATTTCGCATGAAACGGGAAATACCAAGATATTATTATTACCTTTGTCATGCCAAACAATGAAATCCACAGCAATATGCGAAAAATCATACTTCTTGTCCTCCTGCTGCCCCTGCTGCACGCCACGGGCGGCCACGCGCTGTCGCTGAGGGAGTCGCAGCGGCTCATCGACAAGGGCAGGCTATACCTCGTGGGCAAGGAGGTGAACATCGACAGTGCCATCTACTGCTTCCAGAAGGTGGCCGACTCCTACCGCCCCGACCTGCCCGCGGCGCAGCGGGAGCTGTGCGGAAAGGCCGCCAACAACCTGGGCTACATCTACCTGCAGCACGGCGTGGACTGCCCGAAGGCCTACAAGACGCTGATGAAGGCGAAGACCATCTGCGAGGAGGTGGGCAACTCCAGGACGCTGGCCACGGTGTACATGAACATCGCCAACCTCTACTCGATATTCTGTGAGCACATCAACTCGCCGGAATTTCTCGACGAGGCGGTGCGGATGTACCGCAGGTCGTTCTATCTGGCGTGCAAGAACAGGCGGTGGGACATCGTGTGCAACTCGTTCTGCAACCTCACAGACCTGGACCAGGACTTCAGCCACACCGCCAAATACGGCGACGTGGTGCGCTCCTTCGGCCGGCTCCGCATCCCCAAGGGGGTCCCGCTGCGCGACTACTCGCGGCTGCGCTACCTGTCGGTGAAGGCCTATATCGACAAGCAGCCGGCCCTGGCGACGGGCTACCTCATCCAGTCGGTGGGGCACATCGACGACCAGGTGTCGCCCGGAGCATGGAAGGCGCAGGCCCTCAACCTCATCGCCTCGGTGTATATGAAGCGCAACATGCCCGACTCGGCGCTCCACTACATCGGCCGTATCTTCGACGCGCCCTACGGATACTGGGGCACTGACGTGAAGGCCAACGCCTACGAGATGCTCCGCAGAATCTATGAGGCCAAGGGAGAGAAGGCCAAGGCGCACGAGGCCTACAGCAGGATGCTCATCATGCGCGACTCGCTCTTCAACGTGGACAACCTCTCGGCGGTGGAGAACATGAAGTTTCTCAACGACCTCGCCGCACAGAAGCACCACGCGTCCAAGATGCTCGCCGAGGCCAACCGCAAGAAGGAGCTCCGCGGATGGGTGCTCCTCCCCACCGGACTGCTGCTGGTGCTGGCGGTGGTGCTGGTGGTGCTGCTGGTGCGGAGGAACCACAGGCTGGAGGAAAGGTACAAGGAGCTGTACCGCAAGCAGCAGGACATCCTGGCCAAGGAGCGGGAGGAAAGGCTGCGCAGAGAGGCGGAGATGAAGGCCCCTGCGGCCGCCGAAAAGAGCCCGGCTGTGTCGGCTTACACCGCCCCCAGGCACGCCGTGTCGCAGCAGACGCGCATCCTGGCGGTCATGGACGAGACGCAGGAGAAGTTCTCCCCCGACTTCTCGCTCGACCGGCTGGCCGAGCTGGTCGGCATTTCCCCCAGGGCATTGTCGGCCGTGCTCAACGAGAGCTTAGGCAAGACGTTCCGCGACCTGCTCAACGAGTATCGCGTCCGCGAGGCCTGCAGCCGCCTGTCGGACATCGAGCACTACGGGGGCTACACCATAGAGAGCATCTCCCAGAGCGTGGGCTACCGGTCGAGGACGTCGCTCGTGAGCGCGTTCAAGAAGGAGACCGGCCTCACCCCGTCCGACTACCAGCGCATCGCGCGCAACGGAGGGGCTGCGAAGGGAGCGTGACGGGAATCCAAGCGCCGGCAGATGGAAATCCAAACGCCAAAAGACACCAAAAAAACGCAAAAACCGTTGCGCACCGTACATTTCCCCGCCTAATTCGTTCAAAAACGAGTGTTTGAACAAAATGGGCATCCATTTTCATTGTGATATTGCAGGCAAAGGCTAACTTTGCAATGTGCAGTCGAGAAAGACATGACGGCTTCAAAGTGTCAACGCTGCCGGGCGCAGCACCGCATGCCCGTCCGCCGGTCCTTCTTCCTCTGGGCAAGCAACCTTTATTAATTAATCAAAAAACAATGAGAATGAAACAATTTGCTACCTTCCTGCTGGTCCTTTTGGCAGCAGTCTTTGGCACAAGCACAGCCAAGGCGCAATCCTACGACTATGACTTCACCGCCACCGTGCTCTGCCAGGCCGACTGGTACGGCACACGCCTGAGCAACGGAAGCCACACCATCAACAGCTACTACCTCGTGCTGGGCGACAAAGACCTCGGCAGCGACGGCTATCCCGCCAAGAGCAGCACCGTGTATGCCATCCAGTTCTTCGGCGCGGCGCCCACCGACGAGTACAATCCCAACCCGCAGCCCGGCACTTACACCTACTCTTCGGCCATCGCCGACAACGTGCTGATGGACAACGCGCACATCTATCAGCGCGACGGCAACGGCAACTACGAGATCGACCGCTCCGTGACCGACGGCCAACTCGAGATTTCCACCTACGAGCAGGACGGCAATACCTATTACAAATATGACCTGGAGCTGACCGACGACATCGGCAAGACCCACCACGTGAGCTACGAGTCGCGCTTCATCGTGTACAGCGACCAGAGCCAGGCCAGCGAGAACCTCGAGAAAGACCAGGACTTCGTGTGCAACGGACAGGTCTGCACCTACAAGTCTTTGAAGGACGGCGTGATGAAGCTCCGCCTCTATCTCACCGACATGACGGACCAAGGCTACGGCTTTGAGTACGACCGCCTGCCGGCACGCGAGATGTATCTCGACGTCTACGCACCCAAGGACAAGGTCCTCCCCAACGGCACGTACACCGTGTCCGAGGAAGCCGGCACTGCCTTCACGCTCACCCAGGGCGAGCTGGTAGAGTTCGCGGGCGTCAAATACCCCATCGGTACCTACCTCAACTACATCTACGGCAGCCAGTTTGTGGCCTGGGGTTGCGCCAAGAGCGGCACCCTCACCGTCTCCGGAGAGGGCGACGAGAAGAAGGTCGTGGCCGACTTCATGACCGACTACGGGTTCTCCATCAAGTTCACCTACGAGGGAACGCTGCCCGTGAACGGCATTCCGCTGACCGACTTCACCGAGGATGTGGACCTCGACCTGGAGGGAGCGACGGCACAGTTTGAGTGCATCGGCGACTATGAGAACATGGGCGACGTGCGCAACTGGTACATCACCATCCTCCCCGCGGAAGGAAAGGACCACGGATTCATCTCCTACATCTGCACCAAGGCAGAGAGCTTCTTCGACGGCATAGCCACCGACACCTACACAGCGTCGCGCAGCAAGACCCCATGGAAGGGCGAATACATCAAGGGAGGCGTCAATTCCGAGGGACAACTCAAGGGCACTTGGGCGCTCACCCACTTCAACGCGGAGGGCATGCCGACCGTCAACGCACCGGCATACGACGGCGACCTGAACATCACCCAGCACGAGGACGGCGAGACTTACACCATAGAGTTCAAGATGACCGACGGCGCTGAGCACCACTTCTCGGGCAGCTGGACGGGCAAGCCGGAGCTGATCAACACCTGTGGCGACCAGCCATCGGGCATCAAGGACCTCACCACGGAGGACGAGAAGCAGGTGGAGGGCATCTATGATGTCAACGGACGCAGGGTCTCCGCAGCGGCAAAGGGACTGAAGATCGTGAAGTATAAGAACGGTAACGTACGCAAACAGCTTGTAAAGTAACGAGAACTAATTAACCCTAAGGCGGAAACGTTCCCTTTTGGAATCTTTCCGCCTTTTTATCAGCAGACAACCCATGAGAAAGATCTATTCGCTATTGCTGATGGCCTTGGCCGGAGCCACCGCGGCATCGGCACAGGACTTCGGCCTGAACAATCCCTATTACAACCAGTTGCCAGCCACCCTGCGCGGCGCCGCCAAGGCTCCAAGGCAGGGAAAGCGCCTGCTTCCCTCGCTCAGACCGCAGGGAGCGGCCGCCACGGCCATCATGAAGCCCGGCTATGCCATAAAGGCCGAGCGCGACGGGGAGGCGTGGAAGGACTACGCCAAGTACACCTTCACCTACGACAAGGAGGGAAAGACCATCAGCGAGCTGGCAGAAAACCTCGACCTATCGCAGACACAGTACTACACTTACTCCCTGGCGGAGTACGGATATGACGAGAGCGGGCGCCCCGTGCAGATCGACGTGAAGGGCGGATTCGACCTCTCCGACCTGCAGCTCGTCTACACCGCCAAGATAGAATACGACGACATACGCCCCGACGTGGTCGTGTCGCAGGAGGTCTACGACGTGGCTTCCGACGGCACGCGGACCATGAGCGAGGACAGCTACAAGCAAGTCATCGAGCGCGACGAGCAGGGACGCATCACCGCCGTGCACTCCTTCACCTGGTATGAGGGCGGATGGCTCGAGGCACAGCAGCTCGAAACCACCTACGGAAGCGACGGAAAGCCCGCCACGCTCACCCAGTCGGTCGCCACGCAGAAGTCGGCAGGCGACCCCATAGAGCTCGCCGTCAACGAGGCTTACGCCGACTGCGCCTGGCAACAGAGCAACGGACAGGTGGCCTATGTGGACGAGATCATGTCGGGAGAAAACCGCATCACCGCTGCCAAAGTGAACATGTCATCGCAGAGCGACATCACCATGACCGTGGAATATCCCGAGGAAGACTACGACTACGTGATGACTTACGAGTACACTTACCTCAGTCTCTTCCCCACAAAGTCGGTGACCAGCTTCAAGGACCTCGGCGAAAAGGGCAGCTACTCCAAGACCGTCTTCGACCAAGACCTCACCGCCGGGGGCGCCTACCCCGTGCAGTCCATCAACCAGGTGATCTACACCTACGACGATTACGGCAACTTGCTCGAGGCGCAGAACCAGACTTTCTACGGCCATACCATCATCAACTCCTGGGAAAAGGGCACCGTAGAGAGCGAGCCGGCAACGGGATTGCCCGCCACCTACATCCATTCCACCTACCTGCTCGACGAGGGCAGCGACTACTATGGGTCCTGGAAGGAAGACAAGCGGGTCGTCTACGGGGCATGGCTCGACGTCACCGGGACGGGCATAGACCAGCTCCGGGGCACCCAGGAGGACAAGGTGGAGTACTACAACCTCTCCGGCGTGAGGGTGGAGCAGCCCACCAAGGGCGTCTACATCCGCAAGCAGGGCGACAAAATCAGCAAAATAACCATAAAATAATATGCCATGAAGAAAATATTTTCCGCTGCGCTACTGGCAGCATTCTCCCTCTTCGCCCTACAGGCGGAGGCCGTTCCGGCCAAGCGGGGACTCCGACAGTATAAGCAACCCGACGGAACGGTGGTGAGCGTCAGCCTGCACGGCGACGAGCACTTCCACTATTACCTCACCGCCGACCAGCTCCCGCTCGTCGAAGACGCCAGCGGCGCACTCTATTTCGCCACCATCGACAACGGCAAACTGCAGAAAACCAACTACCTGGCCTGCGATGCCGACCGCCGTACACCGGCCATGAGGGCGGCCCTCGCCGGCACCAACACCGACCAAGTCGTCACCGCAATGCGCGCAAGGGCAATCAGCCAGGGACGCTACAAGGCCGACCCACACGTGGGACTCGGGAAGTTCAACACCACCTTCCCCACCAAGGGGGAGCAGAAGGCGCTCGTGGTGCTCGTGGAATACAGCGACGTGAAGTTCAAGACCAAGGAGCCGCGGCAGTACTTCACCAACATGCTCAACCAGGAAGGGTTCAGCGAATATGACGCCACAGGATGCGCCAGGGAGTACTTCCTCGACGCCTCCAACGGACAGTTCGACCTCACCTGCGACGTCTACGGGCCCGTCACCCTGCCCAACAACCGCTCCTACTACGGCGGAAACGGCATCACCGGGCAGGACCGCAACCCCGAGCAGATGGTCGTCGACGCCATCAAGCTGCTCGACGACGAGGTGGACTTCAGCCAGTATGACCGCGACGGCGACGGCATTCTCGACAACGTGTTCCTCTTCTACGCCGGAAAGGGCGAGGCGTCCGGAGGATCTGCCGAGACCGTATGGCCGCACGCCTGGAACCTGGAGCAGGCAGGATGCTCCTTTACCGTCGACGGCGTGCTCGTGGACCACTATGCCTGCACCTGCGAGCTGCAGGGAAGCAAGCCCGACGGCATCGGAACCTTCTGCCATGAGTTCTCCCACATCATGGGACTGCCCGACCTTTACAACACCATGTCCGGCGGAAACTACACCCCCGGGGAGTGGTCGGTCATGGACTACGGACCCTACAACAACGACTCGCGCACCCCGCCGACCTACTCTGCCTATGAGCGCAACGCCTTGGGGTGGCTCGACGTGATCACCGTGTCGGAGGCCATGTCCGTCAAGCTCGAGGAGCTGCAGAAGTCAAACAAGGCGGCCATCATCGGCACATCGCGGAGCAACGAGTTCTTCCTCTTCGAGAACCGGCAGCAGACCGGATGGGACACCTACCTCCCGGGACACGGAATGCTCATCTGGCACATCGACTTCGTGCCCTCGATATTCGACGGAAACACCGTCAACAACGACCCCGACCACCAGTATGTGGACCTCGTGGAGGCCAACGGGGAAGGAAAGTCGTCGCAAGGGGCGGCATGGCCCGGCGCGCTCGAGAAGACATCGTTCACCGCCAGCACCAAGCCCGCATTCATCGACTGGTACAAGAAGGACCCCGGACTGCCCATCACCGGCATCATGGAGGCCGACAGCATCATCTACTTCGACGTGGACGGCGGCAACTTCGTTCTCCCAGCGCCCAGCCAGCTGGCCGCCGACTCCATCACGCCCATCTCCATGCAGGTGGCCTGGCAGCCCGTGGAGCGCGCCAAGGAGTACACCGTGAGCGTATATAAGGAAGGAGGAGAGGAGAAGGAGTACGTCGAAGGGTTCGACCACGCCAAGTATAACGCCAAGACGACCACGGTGAAAGTCAGCGGACTCGAGGCCGAGACCGACTATGTGGTGGAGGTGACCGCCATCTCGGGCACCCGCGTCTCCGACCCCGCCACGCTCCGCGTGCACACCACGGAGATGACCTTCCCCTACGTCACGCCACAGGTGCTGCCCGCCACCGGCGTGGGCGACAACGCCTTCACCGCACAGTGGGAGCCCGTGGAGGGCGCGGACCACTACCTGCTCACCGTGGAGGGCGCATTCGAGGTGGAGCCCAAGGCCGACGTTTGCGACTTCGGGTCGCTCATCTTCCGCGTGCCCAACGGATGGTACTACTCCCTCCACGTCACCCGCTACACCGACCCGTCATGGTGCGGCAAGGCATCGCCGGCGGCAAAGCTCGACAAGGACGCCGCCTACATCACCACCGCGCAGTATGAGCACGACGTGATCTCCTGCTCCTTCTGGGCAAAGCTCTCCGCCTACCAGCCCGAGAGCACCATCGTCGTCGACGCCCTCGTGGGCGGAGAGTGGGTCAACGTGGAGAAGATCAAGGACATCTCCGTCGACGGCACCACCTACAACATCGACAAGCTCCCCAAGGGCACCCGGCAGTTGCGCCTCACCTATCTCCAGGCCGACGGCGCCAACCTGGGCCTCGACGACATCAACGTCATGGTGGGTGGCGTGGAGCGCAAGATGGTGGAGGGATTTGACGCCGCCAACGTGGGCAACGTCACCTCACAGCAGGTCACCGGACTCTCCACCGAGGAGACCGGATACTACTACAAGGTGATGGCCGTGTCGGCCGACAAGACCCACACGCTCTGGTCAGCCGAGCAGTATGTCAAGCTCTCCGACCCCACATCCATCGGCAGAATGGCCTCCGCCAGCCGGCAGGTGGTCATCACACCGAGCGGCATACTGACCTGCAATGGACAGCGCGGCGAGCGCGTCAGCGTCTACACCATCGACGGACGCGTGTGCCAGAACGCCGTCATCGGCAGCGATGGCAACGCCACACTGCAGATCAGCAAGCCCGGAATGTACGTCGTCCGCGTAGCCGGACGCTCCATGAAGATATTGCGTTAGCACGGAGTCCGCACGGCATGGGCAAGCAAAGCCGTGCGGGCAGAGAAGAAAAACTGCTATGAATGACTAAAGGAAAGTACTGCCTTATAAGTGATTGATTCGGCAGTTGTTTGGTTAATATTTGTTAGTCTCAGGGGGATGCCAGCGGGCATTCCCCTTTTTCATGCCCCTCCGGCCCCACCGGCGGCGCGCCCCGCCACAGTCGCGTGAGCCATTATCCCAAATCGGTCATGAGATTTCGTCCCAGGTTGCCGTCTGTTTCGTGCAGGTGGCGATGCGAGCGTCGAAGGCATGGCGGGTCATGGCGCAGTGCCTGCGGCGGCAAGATGCCGGGAGAAGCAGCGGAAAGGGGAGGAAAGATGGGGAACAATTTCGTCGTTGGCCCTTCTCGGTCAAACGACCGGTGGGGGATAATGTGGCGGCCGCCTTCCTCCCTTGCGCCCTGTCCGCCGCTGCGGAGACAGGCCACGGGAGGACCGACGGCCGCCGATGTTTTTCATGGATTAGGTGTGTATGGTGAGAATCTCGTCCAGACGGGTGAGGTAGCAGGGGCTGCGGTGGGCGCACTTCAGCTTCCAGGGCTGCCGGTCGCCCCCCTCCACCGCCAGCCGGAGCGTCTTCAGCCCGTAGCGGTGGTTGAGCGCGTCGACCGACTTCATGAGCCTTGCGCGCTGCGCGCGGTTGCGCACCGGGTCGAACAGGTCCGCCTGGCAGGGCGCGATGGCAGTGATGTCGCCCACCATCACCCCCGCCCGCTTATAGAGGATGCCCTGGCGGAAGACCCGCCCGAGGGCGTCGAGCGCGGCCTGCGTGATCTCCATCGTGTCGGAGGTGGGGACGGGGAGCGCCGCCGACTCCGCGCCACAGTACTGCGGCAGGTCGTCGCGGAAGCGGTTGCTGCACACCCACACCGTCACGCTCCGCGCCCCGGAGGCCTCGCCGCGCAGCTTGTTGGCGCAGCTTCCGGCAAACGTGGCCACCGCCGCCTTGAGCGATGGCAGGTCGCCCACCATCTCGCCGAAGCTCCGGCTGGTGCAGATGGTCTTCCGCCGCGCGGCCTCGGAGGTGTCGATGCAGGCCACGCCGTTGAGCTCGCGCCAGGTCTGAAGGCCCGGAAGGGCAAGCCGCGCCCTGACCCACGACTCGCTCTTGTCGGCCAGCTCCAGCGGCGTGTGCACCCCATAGTATTGGAGCTTGGAGAGCGTCTGCCGCCCAATCCCCCACACATCGGAGAGGGGAAACAGCTCCAGGGCCTTGCGCCGCCGCTCCTCCCCATCGATCATGCACACGCCCCGGTAGCCAGCATACTGCTTGGCAAACTTGCTGCCCATCTTGGCGAGCGTCTTCGTCGGGGCGATGCCCACGCTCACGGGGATGTCCGTCCAAAGCCTGATGCGCCGCGCCACGGCGCGCATCATGTCCCTGAGGTCGTAGTGGGCGGCATAGCCGCGCAGGTCGCAGAAGCTCTCGTCGATGCTGTAGTTCTCCACATGGAGCACCGACTTGCGCAGGATGCTCGTCACCCTGCGGCTCATCGCCGCGTAGAGGTACATGTTGGTGGAGAAGACCTCCACCCCGTGGGCCGCCACGATGTCCCTCACCTTGAAGATGGGGTCGCCCCGCCGCAGCCCCGCCGCCTTGGCCTCGGGCGTCAGGGCGACGATGCAGCCGTCGTTGTTGGACAGCACAACCACCGGCTTGCCCGCCAACCCGGGGTGGAAGGCCTTCTCCACGGAGCAGAAGAAGCTGTTGCAATCGACCAGCGCGTACACCGCCTCACCCCCTCGGCTTATGGATAATGTAGGTCACGGTGCCCCAGATGCTGAACCGGTCCTCCTCGGTCACCCGTATCTCCGGGTAGCTGGGGTTGGCCGGCACGAGCCATCCCTCGCTGCCGCGCCTTACGAACCGCTTGAGCGTGTAGTCGCCATTGAGCTCGCACACAGCCACTTCCGAGGGCGAGGGGTTGCGGTTGCTCTTGTCCACAATCACGATGTCGCCGCTGTAGATGCCCGCGTCGACCATCGAGTTGCCCTCCACCCTTATCAGGTAGCTCGCCTCGGGGTGGGGGCAGAGCATCTGGAGCAGCTCGATGTCCTCGCTCCGCTCGTCGTTGTCCAGCGGAATCGGGAAGCCGGCCACTATCCCTAAGTCGAAGAAGGGGACGCGCAGCTCCCTCACCCGCGGCGCGGGGATGACCCTGCCCAGCCTTCCGAGGCCGCCCTCCGCGTCCATCGCCCGGGCCACGCAGCCGCGGATGAACGCCGTCTTGTTCTCCTGCCCGTCCAGGTAGCGCGCCATCGTGCCCCCCGCCCTGAACGTATAGAGCTTGCTGTCGGTGCGCGGGCGTCCGGCTCCCGGCCGTCTGCCGCCGCGACGCGCCTTCTTCTCCTTCTCCTCCATCTTGCTGTTGTTTTCTTCCATCTCGCTATTTGTTTCCTCCTTCTTGCTGTTTGTTTTCCTCCGTCTCGCTGTTTGTTTTCCTCCGTCTTGCTGTTTGTTTCCTCCTTCTTGCTGTTTGTTTTCCTCCTTCTCGCTGTTTGTTTTCCTGTTAAGGTAGTGCCAGCGAGCACAATGAGAACTTGTTCTCAAATTGTCGAGCGCAGCTTACCTTATGCAAAGGTAGTGCCAGCGAGCGCAATGAGCACCTGTTCTCAGATTGTCGAGCGCAGCTTACCTTATGCAAAGGTAGTGGTTTTATTTTGATTTGCGTCATACATTTTTCAAAAAAATCTCCTTTCTTTTCCCATCCAGCCCCTATCGCACGCCAAAAGAGCCCATTTCATCGCGTAATAGGGGCTGAATCGCAACGTCATTCAGCCCCTTTCGCAACGCCATTCAGCCCCTATTGCACGGGGGTGGGATGGCTGCCATGGCGGGCTTCTCCTGCCATAGGGGGAAAGGTTAGGGGCTTGGGGCATGCCCCGCGGCTTCCTTCCCCACCGAAGCCAAAGCGGAAAGGGACACGTTTGCTGAACCTCGCCAAAAAGGAGAAGCTGGAGTATATGAAGGTATTGGTGAGATACTTGCACGAACGGCACAGATGAAATGGATGCCAGCAGACAATATGAAAGACCAACTCTGGGGGAAGAGAGGCACACCTGAGCGAGAAGCAATGGAGGCCCAGCTCAAAGAAGACGTGAATGCCTACTACGGATGCTGAGGGTAAGCCCTGCCCAATCGTTCATTCGTAGAGATAAAGGCCGTGCCCAATGCCCTGCCGGGGCGGCAAAGGTACGCCATACGGCCATCGCCCCGGCCGATAGCCGGAGGCACAGGCGCGAGAAGGGGGAGGAAACCACGC